>JACCDW012031011.1_pt1 | contig 21319 bp, 20 predicted proteins | sample 7449781 | NCBI WGS metagenome assembly JACCDW01 (sample SAMN15323449, study PRJNA562643) | freshwater metagenome | isolation source: river surface water | place: USA:Blue River Watershed | collected 2017-08-18
GCACCAGCTTGCTGATCAAACAGAGCGGTACCACGGTGATGACGCTCACGCTGGACGCTGAAACAGCAGCCTACACCGTGGTTCAAAACCAGGCGATTCAGCACATGGCTGACTTGGATGAAAACACACAACAGTTCGACGTGTCTTATCGCGTGACCGATGAGGACGGCGATATTGCTGACGGTGTATTCTTTATCTCCGTGAACGATGACACGCCTACGGTAGGCAGCAATCTGCTGGTGCTGCTCGACGATGACGCAATGGCCAAGGGGAATGCGGGTGGGTCTGCCGATGTCAGTCCTGACACGCAAAACACAACGGGAATTCTTTCGCACAGCTATGGCTCTGACGGGGGGAGCATTTCTTGGCGCTCAACAGGTGCCCCTACAAGCTTTTCTTACGAAGTTTCTGGTGACCAATTGCTGGTGAAACAAGGCGTTGATACTGTGATCACACTGACACTTGACACCGCCACTGGAGATTATGTCGTCCATCAAAATGCATCGCTTCACCATACAGGCGGCATGCTGGAAAATGATCAAAGCTTCACTGTGACATATGCGGTGACAGATGGCGATGGCGACATCGTGCAGGGCGAACTGAATCTCAGCGTCAATGACGACACCCCTTTCGTCTTGGCGGCCGCTGGAATGACCTATCCCAATGCTGCCAATCCAACGCCAGGTGGCTCAGGTGTTTTCTCCTATGCCTTGGGCGCAGATCAAAGATCAGTTTACAGTGCGACCGATTCAGATTTGACGATGTTCAGTTTGAGTGGCCTGGTGGGCGTCAACTCCATCACCAACAGCAACATTGCATGGCAATCTGAATCAGCACATGCATTGACGTTTGATTTTGGATTTGACTACCAACCGAACCAATCCTCTGTTTTGACGGCCCATGCAAGCGGTGTGCTTGGTTTTGACAAAGACCATGGCACATACAGCATTTCATTGAATCAACCCCTTGAAGGGACGCTCATCTCCACAACCTCGCAAGCATTGTCCTTCACAGGTTATGAGTTGAACAGCTCGGTGGTGGACCATACGCAACCGTTAGTTTCAGTCACTGCGCTGTCGAATTCACTTTATGCGCAATTCACAGCTGTGAGTGAATCAGGGAGTGGCACGGGCAGCAACAATTTGACGGCCATAGGCGTCGACGCAAACAACAGCAACTATGCATCGGGAGAGATCTTCAATCAAACCCAAGATTGGGTAAGCACCAGCAATCTCAGCAACGGTGTTGGCGGGGACACGCTGCAAAAGGGCGAAGTGCTTGATTTTGACCTGTTCACTTCCAACCCCATGGGCTACAGTGCGACGCCTCCCACAGGCTCGGCAACCACTCTGTTTTTGAAGTTTGATGGCGTGAATTCAGAAGACTTGGTGGTTGTCTTGAAGTTGTTTGACATGGCGAGCCAAGTGCAAACAACACGTGCGTTGGTGATTGACAGTTCCGATATTTTGCGCATAGGTAACGCTGTGACAGCGGATTATCAAATCGTCCTTGACAACAACGATGGTGCGGTGATTATTGACCACAATGATTACAACCTCAGTGGAGAGAATTACCTCATCACAGGTGCGCAAGTGTTGACGTCAACGGAGGGTATCACCGGCAGCGGTCTGAACTTTAACAGCGCCACTGGTTCTGCGGGCGGCAGTACGGCAAGCCAAAGCTTTGGCGCCGCCACGACCGACAACGACGTGATCAAAATCTCCGACATCGGTGTTGTCACGCAGAGCAAAACGACATTGGATTCGAGTCTCGACTTCAGCTTTGCAGTTCTTGACAGTGATGGTGATGCATCAGCAACGCAACATCTCAATATCCTGATGACGGGCAGCACCAGCAGCTTGTTGGAGACGCTGAACTGATGGCATCTGCGTAAACGTTGTCAAACTCTACTTGTAGGGCACGCCTTGTTCCAGGGCGTGCCTTTTTTTATACCCAATTCCAAGTATGGAATTTCATCAGTCTCCTGTATTACCAAATGGAAGGCCTCTCCCTATTCTTCAGAGCTCGCCAAAGAACTGAAAGTGTGAGGTATTTGTGTCTATTGATCTCGTTCTTGCAGATCCACACCCCATCATGTTGGATGGCTTGGTCAGCATATTTGATGGCAATGCTGAATTTGCCATCAAGTCATGCGCGAATGATGGGGACTCTGCGTTGTCGGCCATTCGGCAGTATGAACCCGACATCATTGTTCTTGAGCTGGGTTTGGGTAAAAAAAATGGCTTGATTTTGATTCAGGACATTCAGGATCAAGGCCTGAAGACGCTGCCAATCGTTTTCACAGGCGCCCCCATTCAAGAGGTGATGCGTGCCATTGACATGGGCATACAAGGCCTGGTTTCCAAAGACAAGTCGCAACAAATTTTGACGCGATGCATCAAAACCGTATACGACGGAAATACATGGCTGGACAAAGACTTGACGATGAAAACCGTTCGTCATTTGTTGGAACGTGAAAAAAATGAAGTATCTAAAGGCGCCGTGCTGACCAGCAGGGAAATGTCTGTGGCCAAGATGGTCAGCGAAGGCTGGCCGAATAAAAAAATTGCAGCAAAGCTTTTCATCAGTGAAGGAACGGTCAAGCTTCATTTGCACCATGTGTATCAAAAGCTGAATTGCAGCAGCCGCGTAGGCTTGGTTTTATGCATGCAAGAAAACGGTTGGATTTAATTTTCTCAAAGGTACCTCATGAAAAAAAGAAACACGAACCCGCCACACCCTTTCAAACATTGGATAGGTGGTTTTCTCTGTACATCGTTCATGTCCACGACCGCTGTGGCACAAGACCTGAATGAGGCTGTGAGCTTGGCATTGAAACAATATCCCACGCTGTTGGCCGCCATGGCCAAATCGGAAGCGCCGCAGTTTGACATTCAAAGAGCGCAAGGTGCGCATTGGCCGCAACTGTCTTGGAGTGGAACCTACAACGCATACCAGTCGGGAAATGTCTCAGACTATTGGGTGCAGTCACCCATGGTCAGCTTGAATCTCTGGTCCGGCTTGAAAATACAGTCCGACATTGAGCGATCCAAAGCAGCTTCTGACGCTGGTCGGCATCAAATTCGCCTCACGCGAGATGATGTTGCCTTGATGACCACGGAAGCTTATTTGGTCTGGGCGCATCAACGCGAAATGGTTCGGTTGGCGCAAAGCAATGTGTCGTCCCATGAGCGAATTTTGCTTGACTTTATCAAAATCACAGAGGTGGACACGGGACGCCGCATTGATTTGAATCAAGCCCAAGTTCGTTTTGACAATGCCCGGCTTTCGTTGGCGCAACGCGAAGCTGATTTTGCTTCCTCGAGCCAAAGGTTGCGCCGAATGTTATTGGGACAAATGCCTGCTGAGCCTTCCAATTTTGAGTGGATCGCTCTGGCAGGGCCGACGGCGCAAGCGCAAGCGCTGGCAAGTTTGGAAGATCGACATCCTTTGCTGGATCAATTGAGAGCCCAAGTCGCCGTGGGTCTAGCTGATCTGCAGAAGGCAAGATCGCAATATTCACCCACAGTCAACTTGACACATGGAAAGCAAACGTACCAAGGCTTGTCGCAGGGGCGTTTTGTGACGCAATTGATCGTGAATGTACCCATTTGGGATGGTGGCAGTACCCAAGCCTCTGTTGCGACAGCCGATGCGAATCTGCGAGCCAGTGTGCTGAACTTGGAAGAAGGTTCACTGTACTTGCGCGAGCGCATAGCGTCATATTGGTCTGACTGGGAGTCAGCGATGACGCGACGTTCAATGGGCGTTCAACAAACACAAATTGCGCAAGCACTGGTGGATGGTTATTGGATGCAATTCAGGGTAGGGCGGCGCTCTTTGCTCGACTTGCTGAATGTTCAAAGTGACCTTTTCCTTTACCAAAGCAATGCCGCAACTTCTTTGCATGAAACCCGGTTGACAAAGTCGCGCATGCTTGCTGCGATGGGTCAATTGACGGCAGTCTTTGAAACAGGCACTGATGTGAGAACCTCTTCCGTCACTTCGAAATCCTGGATCGTCATTGATTCGATACCAGGTAGCACTGTGAAACCCAAAGGAAGTGAGGCAGTGCATGAATGAATCGAGAGATCCTGTTTTAGCCTGCCTTGTCTTGTGTGCCAATTTGAACGCAAGAGAAGTCCATGCGGCAACGCTGCGAAGCGGATTTGCTTTGGATGCGCAAGGGCGGTTGCCCCTGTCTTCCTACCCGGACGTTGCCCGCATGCATGGCATGACCGGCGTTTGGTCGAAAATGAATTTGCCGGATGTGCCTACCTATGTTCTTCCCGTGGTTTTGCCACTGAGTGATGGTCGCTGCTGTGTTTTGCTCGGTTTTGAGAAAGGTGAAGCCAGGATCTTGCTTCCAGATACTGGGCTGAGTGAACTGCGCATGCAGATTTCCCTGCTGAAAACCCTCTCAGAGGGCGACATGCTGGTTGTTAAAAATTCGCCTCAACCAACGGCGCAGCAAATGGTGCCATTTACCGGTGAGGCTTTCAGCTGGTTCTGGGGAACCTTATGGCGTTTCAAGCGCTTTTATGCTGAATCCATGTTGGCATCGGTTGTGGCCAATCTTTTGACCTTGGCCACTATTTTCTTCACCATGAATGTGTATGACCGCGTCGTTCCTACGCAAGCCTACACATCGCTGTGGACACTGGCCATTGGCACATCCATTGCCATTGGGCTGGAGTTTTTGATGCGTTGGCTCAAGGCTCGCTTGGCAGATTTGGGCGGTAAGAAAGCCGATTTGGCCATCAATTCGGCACTTTTGAGAGAAATCATGGAAATACGGCTAGAGCATCGACCTCAATCGATCGGCATCTTTGCAAGTTCCATGCGCGATTTTGAAGCGTTGCGGGACTTTCTGTCCTCTGCGTCCTTGGTCCTGGTGGCTGATTTGCCTTTTATAGTGGTTTTTCTGGGATTGATTGCGGTCATTGGCGGGCCCCTTGTGCTCGTTCCGCTTGCGGTTGTGCCGCTGCTATTGCTCACGGGCTTGTGGGCGCAGCGCCCCTTGATGAAAGCCATGCGCTCCAATATGAAGGAGGCAGGTGACAAGCAAAGTGTTTTGGTGGAAACATTGTTGAATTTAGAACTTTTGAAGGCTCACAATGCGCAAAGCTACCTTCAACGCAGATGGGAAACCGCCAATCAGACCACGTCGGATTCTTATCAAAAAATTCGCTCTTTGAGCAACATGATGCTGGGCTTGACCAGCACGGCACAGCAGTTGGTCACCGTTGGCCTGGTCGTCTTTGGGGTGTACCTGATTGGCGATAACCGATTGACCTTGGGCGGTCTGATTGCGGCAGTGATCTTGGCCGGGCGGGCCATTTCCCCGTTAGGCCAAGTGATGGCGTTGGCGGCACGGTATCAACAGGCACATACCTCGCTGCAAACCTTGGACAGTTTGATGAAACGACCGCGTGACCGTCATGCGGACCATCGGTACCTGGCACCGAGTGTATTGGACGGTCGATTGGCTGCCTTCAAATTGGCGTTTACGTATCCTGGCGACCATAAAAAAAACGTCATTCAGAATATTTCATTTCAACTCGCTAGCGGAGAGCACCTGGCCTTGTTGGGCCGAATTGGCAGTGGCAAAAGCACGCTGCTGCGTCTGCTGTCGGGTTTGTACAAACCAACATCTGGAATGGTCCTGATCGACGACATGGACTTGCAACAGATTGAGCCATCGGCATTGCGTTCTCGCATTGGCTATGTTGGACAAGAAGCCCAACTGTTCATGGGCAGTTTGCGGGAAAACATGGTTCTGTCTGATTCTTGGATCAGCGATGCCATGCTGATTGACGTGCTTCAAAAACTGGATTTGCACAACATCGTGACATCTCATCCGCGTGGCTTGGACATGCCTTTGACTGAGGCCGGCGGAGGGTTGTCAGGCGGTCAAAGGCAGTTGTTGGCGGTGGCGCGAATGATTCTGCGAGACCCCGTGTATGTATTCATGGACGAGCCTACTTCCTTGATGGATCAAAACACCGAGGCCAAAGTCATTGAAGTGCTGGATCAATGGTTGAAGGGGCGCACCCTGGTCTTGGCCACCCATCGATTGCAATTGCTGCAATGGGTCGATCGCATTGCCTTGCTGGATCGGGGGCATGTGTTGGCACAAGGGCCCAAAGCGGAGATGCTGAAGCAACTCCAAACAGGAATCTCTGCTAAAGCAAGGTCCGAACAATCGTCTGAGGTGGCGCATTCATGAAAAATCAAAACACATCCTTGGGCGAGTTGCGTTCCATTCAAAGGCATGACGATGAGCGTCGAGCCAGTCGACATCTTGTCTGGCTGACAGCGTTGCTTGTGGTTGTGGCGTTGGTCTGGGCAGGCAACTTCAGCCTCGATGAAATTACAAGAGGCAACGGCAAAGTCATTCCTTCCAGTCGCGAGCAGGTTGTGCAGAGTTTGGATGCCGGTGTGCTGAGTGAGCTCTTGGTTCATGAGGGCGATGCTGTTAAAAAAGACCAGATCCTGTTGAAAATTGACGATGCGCGCTCGGGGCCTGTTTACCGAGAGGTTCGTGAAAAATGGTTGGCGCTATCCGCTCAAGCAGCGCGTTTGCGCGCTGAGGCTTATGGCACAACCTTGCAGTTTCCAGTTCGTGTGGGCAATTTCCAGGAAATTGTGAAGCGAGAGGAAAACGCCTACCGCGTTCGCAAGCAAGCCATGGAAGAGCAGTTGTCTTCCATGCAATTGGCGTTGGTGGCGTTAGAGCGAGAAATGGCCATGACAGCGCCTTTGGTGAGCCAAGGCGTCATGTCGGAGGTCGAATTGTTGCGCTTGCGGCGCCAACATGCCGATATGCTCGCCAACATGGCGGAACGCCGCAATCGTTATTTGACCGAAGCCAGCAATGAGCTTGTCAGGGTAGAGTCTGAATTGTCTCAGGCGCGCGAAAGTGCCCTGGCAAGAGAAGACGCTTTCAAACGAACCGTGCTGCGCGCGCCGATGGATGGCATTGTCAAAAATGTCCAAGTGACTACCTTAGGCGCAGTGATTCAAACTGGCCAAAGCATCTTGGAAATCGTTCCCGTCCAGGACAATATGCTGGTCGAGGCCTATGTCAAGCCTGCGGAGGTGGCTTTTTTAAAGCTAAATCAGCCTGCGGTGGTGAAACTCACCGCCTATGACTTCAATAAATACGGTGGCCTCGAGGGTGTTTTAGAGCATCTCAGCCCCGACACCATGCGCGATGAAAGCAAGCCTCGCAAACCTGGCAGCCATCCGGTTGAATTAGACGAAGGTTATTACCGCATTCTTGTTCGGATCACCGACGTTCACACAGAGCGGCATGGCAAGCTCATGTCATTGACACCGGGCATGACCGCAACCGTCGAAATAAAGACCGGTACCAAAACGGTGTTGGAATACCTCTTCAGGCCCCTGCAGGCGGTCACGCAAGCATTGCGAGAACGATAGGCTTGCAATGTCTTGTGCCGCACAGTCGAAACTTAACCAACGACATACATTGTTCAGCCTAAGTTCATTCCCGCATGCGTGTGGGAAAGGCGTTTTGAAAGGCTTTGCATGTCAAAAAGAGTACTCTTGGTTTATGGTCATCAGTTGCTGAGTGACGGCTTGGCCATCTTGCTCAAAATGCACAAGGAAATTGAGCTCGTGGGCATTTCACACAGCTTAGACGATGCCAGTTCGCTTTGCACCGCATTAGAGCCCGACGTCTTGGTGGTTGGGATCGATCTTAAAAGCAGTGAAGACCATGCCTTGATCGATCAATTATGGGCCATCACCAAGGCGCCGCTGGTCATGCTGGCGGATAACCTGGAGTCCATCAGCCATTCCAGACACAAAAACGCCGCAGATCTTTCCTGGGTGTCTTCCAAAAGCTCTCTGGATGACTTGTTGCTGGCGATTCGAACGGCAGCCGCGGGGCGCAGTTACCAATGCCCACGCAGCCGGCAGGCACTGGATTCGAACTTGGTCTCCACCGGTAAAGAGGCAGGGGAGGGGCTGCCTCAGCTTGCTGAGCGCGAGTCACAGGTCTTGCGATTGATTGCGCAAGGGTTTTCCTCAAAAGAAATCGCACGTGATTTGCACATCGCGCCCAGCACCGTGGAAGTTCATCGGCGAAACATCATGAGAAAAGTCAATTTGCACAAAGTGGCTGATTTGACGCGTTATGCCATTCGCCATCAGTTGATCTCACACTGAGTTCTGCAATGTGTGCTGTCAGACAAAGTGAAAAAGGGATCGTGCGTATGCTCTTGTTGAATGTTTCAATATTTCATCCACAGCTGAAAGAGGCCTCGAATGACCCACGATCGCAGCTTGCGTGAGCCCCCATTCAATGAAGACATCACGCACCATTACAGCAAAGCAGCAGAAGAGTTGTTGTATGCCTACCAAACCAATCAAGAGGCTGTACGCTGTCATGCATTGGGCGCCCTGAAGTCGGCCAAGCACCACGCTCAAATTGCGCAAAACCATGCTTTTATTGCGCATGAGCATATTTCAGAGGCTTTGAAAGATTCACAGACTTTGCGAGATAAGCTCTCCACTCAAAGTGCGGAAAAGGCCCAGAAAGTTTGTGAAAAAATGAAAAGTTCCATTCGTCCTGCTGCCGATTGAGCAAGCTCCCTTCGGCAGCAGGAAGGATTTTTACAAAAGCTTGTGGGATTCCTTCATGCCATTTTGAAGCTTATGGTCCATTTCAGCCAATATCTTGAGAGCGTACGCTGAGGGCGTCAAATATTTGGTTCGACGGTTGGTGGTTGCAAATTGATGGCTGATCAAATCTTCCCCTCTGAGTTTTTCAATTTTCTTGTGAATGCTCGAAGGAGATGCAATGGAGGTCAGTTTCATGGCCTGTGAGACAGTGAGCGGCTGGCCGCTGGCGTGTTGCAATGCAATATGCTCCAAAAGTTTCATGGCATCGATGCCAATGCGCGCGAAAGGTTGTCTGGATTCGAAGGCGTGCATGACTTTGAAATATTGAAACAGGCTGTTGTCCTGTCCATTTTTCTGAACGGCTTTGTCCATGGTGATATTCCTCGTGTTCATCGGACCAAGGTGACGGGAATCGTTGCCAAGGCAATCACATGCATAGCCACTGAGCCCATGACAATTTCTTTGATCATGGTGCGCCCCTTGGCGCCCAGAACGATCATGTCGAAGTTGCCTTTGCGTGCCACATCCACAATGGTTTCCGGAATGTTGCCAAACTCGATGATCATGTCGTGAGGCACATTGGCGGCGTCCAATTGTTTTTGCGCTTTTTGCAAATCCTGGCTGCACAACTCTCTTAAATAGTCGTTGATAACCCCTTTGGGCACGTATCGCTTGAAATGCTTCAACGCGGAGTCATCGTGCACCGAGATCAAGGTGAGGTGACTTTTACTTCGACAGTCTTTTGCAAGTCTGGCCGCATATTTCGCCGCTTCTATCGAAGCTTTGGAGCCATCAATTCCTACCAGCATCTTCATAACATTTATCCTTTAAAAAGAATTCATTGTTATGAATGTCTTGCTGTTTTCTCTGTGCGTTTCAACACAGATAGACACCACAAAAGCAGGTTGCCAGTGTGCGCTTTCGAACCCTGCAATCAAGGCTGCAGAGGTAAGTTCTCCCTGATCCATGAATCCAGGAGACAACATGATGGATGATCTTGGCATGGCCGATCAGGTCATCGAATTAACCCATCAATCTTGGGGTTTTGATAAAAACACAGGCTGCACCGCTGGCAAGGTCTTTTCGCAAGACCATTTCGTCAACCACACCACCACCAAGGCGGTGGCACTTCCGCGCTGCCCTGTCATTGGGCAAGGACCAGGAAATTAAGTCTGATTGAGCCCTTTCGAGGGATATGAGTAGATTCCCGAGGATAGGGAAAACGTGAAAACCAAGGTTTTTTCTTTTTGATACTGTCTGCAACAGCCTCAAAGCCCCCGATGACACCCTAGGGCGATTGAGTTTCAAATGCTGACTCAGGAGTTGTTTATGAAACGCAGACAGTTGATACAACAAGGTGGTTTGGCCGGTATTTTGGCGGCAGGCGCAGCCCCCGCCATTGCGCAGAGCTTGCCGGAGGTCAAATGGCGTTTGAGCGCCAGCTGGCCCAAGTCACTGGATACCTTGTATGGCGTCTGTGAGAACGTCTCCAAGCGCGTCGCCGAGCTGACAGGTGGGCGTTTCCAAATCACCTCTTTTGCCGCTGGTGAAATTGTGGGCGGTTTGCAAATTCTGGATGCTGTTCAAAATGCCAGCGTTGAAGCAGGGCACACAGCCCCTTATTACTTTTTTGGCAAGAATCCGGCGTTTGCCTTTGGGTCTTGCTTGCCCTTTGGCATGAACTGCCGCCAGCAAAACGCATGGTGGTACCACGGTGGTGGCGAGGGGATTTACAACGATTTCTTAAAGTCCTACAACATCAAATGCATTCCCGCTGGCAACACCGGCGGCCAAATGGGCGGCTGGTACCGCAAAGAGGTGAAAAGCGTTGCCGACCTGAAGGGCATGAAGTTCAGGGTCGGCGGCGTTGCCGGCGTCATTCTGTCCAGGTTGGACGTGGTGCCTCAGCAAATTGCGGCTGGTGATATTTACCCCTCGCTTGAAAAGGGAACCATTGATGCGGCCGAGTGGGTCGGCCCCTATGACGATGAGAAACTTGGTTTTGTCAAAGTGGCCAAGTATTACTACACACCGGGTTGGTGGGAGCCCAATTCACAAAACAGCATGTTTGTGAACCTCAAGGCTTGGGAGGCGCTACCCAAGGAATACCAAGCCGCTTTCCAGGCGGCATGTGGTGAGAGCAATGCAGTTTCCATGGCCAAATACGATCACGTCAATCCCACAGCCTTGAAGAGTTTGATCTCCAAAGGCGCGCAATTGCGTCGCTTCCCGGATGCGGTTCTGGACGCTTGTTTCAAAGCCTCTCACGATCAGTATGCCGAATGGTCTGAGAAGCACCCCGAATTCAAGACCATGTTCGAGTCGTACAACAAGTACCTGAAGTCACAAGTTGACTGGTTCCAGGTGGTTGAGGGCACGCACGACAACTACCTTGCACGCAAATTGCGCGGGCGCGGCTGAGATTTCTCACCCCAATTCAATGCCTGGGCTGAAGCGCCCAGGCATTTTTTTTGGTCATGTCCCCAGACTTTGAATCACTTAGGTGATTGTCAAAATTGAAATGCGCCGAATAATCGGCAACAGCTTAAAGCGTCACCATGTTGCAAGGAGTTCCCATGAGCAAGCCAGGTTTTTTGATACGCGCTTTGTGTGCATTGTCATGTTGTTTGACGGCCGCACACGCGCAAGACAACCCTGCCTGGCCGACCAAGCCGGTCACCTTTGTGGTGGGTTTTCCGCCGGGCACAGCCACCGACAGCGTGGGGCGTGTGCTGGCCGAACGCTTCAGCAACCGTTTGGGCCAATCCTTCGTGATCGACAACAAGCCCGGGCAGGGTGGAAGCGTCGGTGCGGCTGCGGCGGCCAAGGCCAGACCCGATGGGTACACCTTTGTGGTTTCGGCCACCGCGCCCATGAGCATCAACCCCTATGTGTATCCCAAGCTGACGTATGACCCCATGAAGGACTTTGCGCCTGTGGGCATTCACACATGGTTGCCTTATGCGATCGTGGTCAATGCCAACAGCAAGCTCAACAGCTATGCGGATCTGCGTGCGGCTGCCGCGGCTGATCCCGGAAAGTTGACCTATGCCTCGATTGGCAATGGCACGACCAGCCATTTGATCATGTTGCTGCTACAGCAACGCACCAATCTCAAGCTCACCCATATTCCCTACAGGGGGAGCGCCCAAGCGCAAACCGATTTGATCGGCGGGCAAGTTGACATGACGTTTGACACTGTGGTGTCCATGCTTCCCCACATCAAGTCGGGCAAGCTTCGACCTTTGGCGGTGTCGACCTTGAAACGTTCCCCCTTGTTGCCCGACGTTCCCACATTGCATGAGCTGGGCGTCAGCAATTTTGAAGTGGGTGCCTGGCTGGGGTTGTTGGCGCCTGCAGGAACCCCCAAATACATCGTTGACAAGCTGAACCAAGAATTGAACATGGCGCTGGACGATGAGGGCGTGAAATCCAAACTGACTGCCATGGGCTCTGAAATCTTGAAAAACAGCCCGGAAGAATTTGCCTCGTTCATCCGCTCAGAGAACGATCGTTGGAGCAAGTTGGTTCGTGAAACAGGTGCCAAGGTCGATTGACGATGAACACTTCCGCACATGCGTTCCTCTCGGTGCTGGCGGCGCACGGGATTGATCGAATTTTTCAAGTGCCAGGCGAAAGCTACATCGGCTTGCTGGACGCTGTTGCCGATTTCCCCCAAATTGACCTTGTCACCTGTCGCCATGAAGCGGGGGCGGGCTTCATGGCCTGCGCTGATGGCCGACTGACGCGCCGCCCAGGCGTCTTGATGGTCAGCCGTGGGCCAGGGGCAACGAACGCCAGCATTGCCGTCCACACAGCCCAGCAGGATGCCATTCCCCTGATTTTGGTGGTGGGACAAGTGCCGCGCAAGGATTTGCGTCGCGAAGCATTTCAGGAGATCGATTACCGCGCCTTGTATGGTTCGGTTGCCAAATGGGTTTTTGAAGTGACTGCGCCTGAGCAAATGGCCGAAGTCGCCTACAAAGCTGTTCGGATGGCCACCAGTGGAACGCCGGGGCCGGTGGTGATTGCCATTCCTGAAGATCTTCAGCAACAAGAACAAGCCATGGTGTCTTGGCGTGCTCAGGCACAGGATCCACTTTGGCCCAGTGCCCAAGGCCTGTCTCGGGTCAAAGCGTTGCTGGCGACTGCACAAAGGCCTTTGATCATTGCGGGCGGTGCGTTGGATGTGCCTGGTGGTCGAGAGGCCTTAGAGGCTTTTGCACAAGCCTGGCAGGTACCCGTTTGCGTTGCCTTTCGACGCCACGATATTTTCCCCAACAGCCACCCCTTGTTTGTTGGCGACCTGGGGTTGGCCAACCCTGCCAAGCAGCTTGAATTGCTGCACAGCAGTGACTTGATTCTGGCCCTGGGGACACGTTTAGACGATGTGACCAGCCAGAACTTCAGTTTCCCCCAGTATCCGCAGCCTGCCCAACCGCTGGTGCACTGTTATCCCGATCCGCGTGCGGTGGGTTTGCATTTTGCCGCCGAGGTGGGCTTGGCTTGTCATCCCAAAGGCTTGGTGGAGGCCTTGGTGCCTGCTGGGGCTGCGGTTCCAGCGTCACGCGCCACTTGGATTGAACAATTGCGTCAAGCACACCTCGAGTTTGCGGCGTGGCCGAACCGACAAGCCGATGACGGCGTGCGCTTTTTTGAAGTGGTGCGGCATCTCAAAGCCATGGCACCCAAAGATCTGAGGGTTTGCCTGGATGCCGGTACGTTTGCCGCTCCGGTGTACCGTCATTTTGGATTTGATTTTCCGCAGCGCTTGATGGCGCCCTTGTCAGGCGCCATGGGTTACGGCACCCCGGCGGCCGTGGCGACAGCGTTGCGAGAACCACAGCACCCGGTGGTTTGCATGGTCGGTGACGGTGGCTTCATGATGACCGGCAATGAAATGATTTTGGCGGTGCAACGACAACTGCCAATTCTGTTCATCTTGGCCAACAACGGAAGTTACGCCTCCATTCGCATTCACCAGGACCGCGCTTATCCCACGCGTCATCTGGGAACGGACCTGTTCAATCCCGATTTCGCGGCCATGGCGAAAGGCTTTGGCATGCCGGTGGAGAAGATCGATCGCGAAGATCAAATCGAAGCTGCCCTGCAACGCGGCCTGCAAGCCAATGGACCTTACTTCATCGAGGTCCAAACCAGTTTGAAGGTTACCCTGCCTCTGGGTTAGGGCCCTCGACCGCCACGGTCTCAAAGTCCCCAGGCAAAACAATTTCCAGAATTTCCAGGTCGTCGGAATGTGCAATTTCGCGATGGCGAATGCCAGGGGGTTGATGCACGCAGGTTCCTGCTTCTAAACGATGTTGGCCCTGGCCTTCGTATTCAAAAATCGCCCAACCTTTGAGCACATAAACCAGTTGCAATGAGATCTTGTGCAGATGCCATTCGCCCGTTGCATGGGTTCCTTCGCGTGCGCGAATGACATGCATCACCGCTTTGCCCTCGGTGGCTTGGTGAATGCCCAGGTCACGGTATTCGAAATACTTGCGCAATCCGTCGTAACGGAAAGTGCCCTCGCTGGCGTGTTGAATGCTGAATGTCATCTGTGCTTCCTTCGTTCCGATGGGTGACTATAAAAAGAATGGCTCAAAATCACAATCCCTGTGAGCTTGACATGCCTTCGACGAGCTCACAGAATCCTAGGATTTGAAACGCTGAGCCCTGGAAAAGTAAGAATGACCCACAAATCACACGCGACATTGCTGATGACCGGTGCAGCCGGCGGCCTGGGGCAGGCCATGAGGACACGGCTGCATGAGAACTGTGATCTTCTCAGATTGAGCGATATCTCCCCCATGGCGGCAGCACAAGCCGGTGAAGAGGTGATTCAAGCAGACCTGTCCGATGCCGATGCCGTCCAATCTTTGGTGGCGGGCTGCCAAGCCATTGTTCATTTTGGGGGCGTGTCCACTGAACAGCCTTGGGGACCGATTTTGCAAGCCAACATCATTGGGGCCTACAACCTTTATGAAGCAGCACGCATCCACGGCGTCAAGCGCATCATTTTTGCCAGTTCCAACCATGTGATGGGTTTCCACCGACAAGATCAAGTGGTCGATGCCTTGACGCCGCCTCGGCCTGACGGACTGTACGGTCTTTCAAAGGCTTTTGGTGAAGACTTGTCGCGTCTTTATTTTGACCGTTATGGCATTGAAACCGCTTGTGTGCGCATTGGCTCCTCCTTCCCAGAGCCTCGCGACCGTCGCATGTTGGCCACCTGGCTGAGTTACGATGATTTGCATCGACTCATCACGGCTTGTTTGACGACGCCTGTACTGGGACACAGCATCATTTACGGTACTTCTGACAATCGTGTTTCTTGGTATGACAACCATTTGGCAAAGCACATTGGGTATCGGCCACAGGACAGCTCGGATGTCTTTCGCGAAGCGGTCTATGCCAGGACGCCTGAGCCGGATTTGAACGATCCGGCTGTGATTTTCCAGGGCGGTGGATTTGTCAAAATCGGACCACTCTGAAGCTTTTTCCGCTTACAAAAGTTTGCCTGGGTTCAGCAAAGCATGCGGGTCCAGGGAGTTGCGAATTCGGCCCATGAGCTCTAGCTCCAATGGCGAGCGCAAACGTACAAGCTCTTTCACCAAAACATGGCCAACACCATGTTCAGCGCTGAAGGTTCCACCGAAAGACACCGCTACGTCGTGAACGACGGCACGGACAGCGTCGGCAACTTCCCCTTGATTCGGGATGCGTGCCCATTCCTCGAACGAAAAGCGCGGGATGAAGTGCACATTTCCATCGCCCATGTGCGCCACCAGCACGATGTCAAGCTGCGGCCAGCGCGCTTGTACTGCTTGACTGGCCTGCTCAATGAACAGGGCCACCGATTTGACAGGCACAGCCACATCGGTGGACAAACCCATGCCCGCTTTGCGATTGGATTCCGAGATGCTGTGTCGAATATGCCAAAAGGCCGCCCGTTGCGACTCACTGGCCGCGATGGCGGCATCGCGCACCAGGCCGCGCTCAAAAAGTTGTGATAGGGCATCTTCCATCAAACCCTGCAGGTCCGCCTTGGCATAGGTGTCAGACAACTCGACCAGTACCGCATAAGGCGCTTGTGCATCCGTAGGCAGGCGAACGTTGGGAAAGTGTGTCAGAACGGATTGGAGCTGCAGCTGGTTGAGAAGCTCGTAGCCAGCAATGCGGTCGCCGGCCATGGTTTGGAGCAGCGCAAGACAGGCCAAGGCATTGTCAACACTGTCAAATGTGAGCCAAGCCGTGCTGGTCATGGCCGGTTGAGGATGCAGCCGCACGGCCACAGCGGTGATGATCCCCAGCGTCCCTTCGCCGCCAATGAACAAATGCTTCAGGTTGTAGCCGGTGTTGTCTTTGCGCAGTGTACGCAAGCCATTCCAAATTCTGCCATCGGGTAAAACCACTTCCAGGCCCAGCACCTGCTCGCGCGTGTTGCCATATTTCAAAACACCTGTGCCACCTGCGTTGGTCGAAACATTGCCACCGATTTGGCAAGAACCTTCTGCACCCAGTGTCACCCCATACAAGCGTCCATGTCGGGCAGCTTCCTCTTGGAGGGTTTGAAGAACGCAGCCTGCTTGGGCGATCAGGGTGTTGCCCACCGGGTCGACCTCCAGGATGCGGTTCATCCGTCGCAGGCTGAGCACCACAGGGGCCGTGCCCTCCGAACGTTGCGTTCCGACCGGCGTGGCACCGCCCACCATGCTGGTGTGGCCGCCTTGTGGAATCAGCTTCACACCCGCCTGGGCGCAGCTTTGAACGACCGCCGACACCTCTTGCGTGCTCGCGGGTTGTACCACGGCAATCACTTCACCGCGGTAACGTCCTCGCCAGTCTTGTACAAAAGGCGCCACGTCCGCTGCATCGGTCAGCACGTGGGCGTTGCCAACTTGTCCGCGCAATTGTTCCAAGAGCAACATCAAGGCCTCACAAACCACGGGCGCCAGAAGCTAAAAATCCGCCATCCACCGGCATGGCAATGCCCGTGGTGTAAGACGCTTCTTCGGAGGCCAGATAAAGAACCGCTGCGGCGATTTCCTGGGTGTTGCCGTAACGCTCCATGGGAATGGCTTTGGCATATTCTTCACGAAACTTGTCCGTGTGAAGCACCCGGGTCATGGGCGTGTCCACAGGGCCCGGGCAGACTGCATTGGCCGTGATGCCATGCTCGGCCAATTCAACGGCCATTTGTCGGGTCAGTGCGACCACGGCGCCCTTGGAGGTGCCGTAGGCTGTGCGGCCAGAACCGACGGCCCGCAGACCTGCTACCGAGGCAATGTTGACAATGCGCCCCCAGCGATGGCGCATCATGAGGCGAGCGGCATGTTGAGCGCACAACAGCGTGCCGGTGACGTTGATGTTCAGCGTATCCACAAAATTGGCCAATGGAAAATCCAAAAAAGGAAAGACTTTCGCAATGCCAGCAGAGTTCACCAACACATCGCAGCGGTGGTCTTTTGCGTCAATTTCTGCGAAGGTTTGCACAACAGAATCGGGCTTGCCAACGTCCAATGCGATGGCTTGGGCATGCCCACCGAGTTGTTGAAGCTCATTCGCCAAAGACTGTGCTTGCGGCAGATCCAGGTCGGCGATCCAGACCTTGTGGCCTCGCGCAACCAAACCTCGGCAGACTTCCGAGCCAATGCCTTTGGCGCCTCCGGTGACCACAGCGACTCGTTGGGGTGTTGTTTGCATGGACATATTTGATTTCACCTATTTGTCTCTTGAACTCATTGAAGCAGCACGTTGACAGCACGGCCTGACACAATTTGGCCTTTGCTGAACGCTTCGTGCTGAGCTTCGACTTTATCGAGTTCGTACAAATAGTTGACCATCAGGCCTGCAGACTGTTGCAGGCCCTTTTTAGAGACATCGCCTGCCCAATTCAATTGAAACAAGGTGGCCCCGTTGGAGAGGTGGAATTTGGCCACGGCATCGCCTCTTTTTTCCAAGGTGTAATGCATCAGGTAGATGGCGCCCAATCGCATCAGGGCTTGCTTTTGCTCAGGAGAACAGGTGGACGGATGCCAGCCTTCCTTGAGGCGCTCGGACCATTTTTTCCCGCCCAGGCCCACGGCGGCTACCGCCGCATCAAAACGCTTGAGTTGCGCGGGCGAAGCATCGAAGCTGGGCAGTTGGGCACCTTGTTCCAGCCATTGCGTGAAGCCAGGGATGGGGGAGAGCGTTGAAAACTGTTTGAGAGAAGGGATTTCTTCAATCAGCTTCTGCGCCACTCGCTTGATCAAGAAGTTGCCAAGCGACACACCCTTGAGACCTGGCTGGCAGTTGCTGATGGAGTAAAAAATGGCTGTTTTGAACGTTTTCGAGACGGCAACCTCTGACTTTTTGTCGATCAGCAGGCCCACATCTGTGGCAATCCCTGGCAGCAAAGCCACCTCGACAAAAATCAGCGGCTCGCCGGGCAGTTGACGGTGAAAAAAGGCATAACAACGGCGATCGGGTTGAAGCCTTCGGCGCAAGTCATCCCAGCCATCAATGGCGTGGACCGCCTCATGTTGGATGATTTTTTCCAGCAACTGTGCCGGCGAATCCCATGTGATTTCATGCAACTCCAGAAAGCCTGGGTTGAACCAAGAGCTCAAAAGGTGGTGCATGTCCGCATCGATGGCCGCCCATTCCGGGTGGGTACTCAGCTGTGGCAAAAGGCTTTCACGCATCCTGATGACCGCCGATGTGCCTTGAGGGGCGCGGTTGATGCGACGCAAAAGCTCTTGCCTGTCTGGCTCCACCACATCGAACAATTGAATGAGGTTTTGGGCTGTGGGTTGCGCATGGTAGGCCTCTGCCGCCGCTTTGACCTTGGCGGGGTCCGGGTTGAATTCGCTGGCCAGAAAGTCAAAAAACGCCAAACGCAAAGGACCACTGAGCTTTTCCCAGTGCTCGATCAGCTTGGCAGCCATGCTTTGCGCATTGGATTCGCCCTGCGCGCCCATCAAACGCTTGGCAGATTGGCGGACGATCTCGAGAGATCGCTTTTCGGCAAATCGTTCAAACATGGCTTACCCCAAAAGGCCAAGAATAACCCGACTTTGGCCCTTCCCAGTCATCGCGAGCACAGCGCGGCGATCTTGGGCTCAAAGAGATTGCCGCGCTTCGCTCGCAATGACGGGGGCTAGGCCGAAAGGTCCAGGAAAACGCGGCCTTGCTCGATCTTGACAGGCCATGACTTCACCGCATCCGTTGCCGGACCGCACGCCACAGTCCCATCTTGCAAGTTGAACATTGCCTGGTGAAATGGGCATTCAACGTAATGTCCTTCAACAAAGCCTTCGCACAGCTTGGCATTGCCATGGCTGCATTGGTTGTCAATGGCAAAGACACCGTCGTCCACCTTGAACACGGCAATGTCCAGCCCTTGGGGCGTGACGGCCATGCCGACGCCTTCAAAAAGATCGGCCTCGGCGGCCACGTCAATCCAGTTGCTCATATCAGATCGGGTAAATGATGGAGTTGGGAATCATCTCGCTGTCAAACACACACAGGCGCTCTGCAAATTTCAAGCCTTCGGGTGTTTCGACAATGGTATCGATGTAGCGACCGACGTTGAACACGGTGCTTGCCTTGTCATACTTTGTGCGAAAAACGGCGTAATTCGCTTCGCTGTGAATTTTGCCATTCTCCACTTTTCGAACAATGGGTGCACCCACGACATGGCGCTGGTAGTAGGGGTCATGGTAGAGGGTTTCCGTGATGCCATACACGCGGTCCTTCAGCATGCCTTTGCTGGTCAAGGCCAGAGTTGCCAAGGGCAGTCCACGCTCATGGTTTTCACGGGGCTGTAACTTGTAGACGCAGTCGTCAATGAAAAATTCTGGCCAGAGGTCCCATTGGCCGCTGTCGACAGCGGCAGCGTAATCGGCATACAGCTGCTGAAGTCCAAACCAGGTTTGCAGGTCTACCATCGTCAATCCTCCATGACTTTGCGCCAGTAGGCGTACATGCCCCGAATCAGCGTTTCGGTGACCATGTGGTCGGTGTCGCCGACATCCCGCCCGCCCAGCTCCGCCAACGTTCGATGAGCAGGCTTGCTTTCGAAGGCTTGCTGCGAGAACTCAATGACCTCGCCATCGTCAGCAGACACAAAACCTGCGGGGCCAAACAGATTGGCTTGTCTCAAGCGGCGATCGCGCATTTCTGAACTGTCATCTTCAAAGCCGAAGTGGGTCCAGACAAAGTCAAATGCGCCATGACCATCAGGTTGAATGTGTCGGGTGGAGACGCTGTTGACTTGCTGTTGAAAGATCACGCTCGGAAAAAGCGTCATCATCACAGCCGTGGGGCCGTTCCACCAAGGCTCTGGCACGATGTCCAGGAAGCTGGGGTCGTGCAAGGTCATGTTTTCCTTAAAACTACTGACCTGCGTCACTTGGGCTTTGTCGCCAGCAGCCAGGCCGCCCGTGCCCCGTGTGGAAATCATGGCAGCGTGTCGATGGTGTGCGTCCATGCGCAATTCCGACTTGTTGTCTGCACGCCAAAGCCCGAAGGTCACAAACCAGGTGTGCAGCAAGCCAGGATGGTAGGGGTCTTTGATGTTCTCTTGCATCAATTTCCAGTTGCCAGGGATGCGTTGCCGGTTGTAGCCAAGCAAAGTGAGCTTGCGCCCATTGAAGAGGCGGTCAAAATATTGAAGGATGGTGGGGCCCATGAAGTCTTCCAGGGGCTCCACATTGGCATCAAACGATGCAAACACCACGCCACCGCGTGTCGCCACTTTCAAGGCTTTCAAGCCGTGTTCTTTGGGGTCGAAATCTGCAGGCATGCCACCGTTGACTTTGCCATCTTGACGCACGCCACGACGCAGGGGAACCCCCTGAAGCTTGCCATCCAGGGCATAGCTCCATTGGTGGTACGGGCAGACCAGCTCTTTGCGATTGCCATGGCGCTCCCGACAGAACGCCATGCCGCGGTGCGCACAGACGTTCTCGACCACATGGATCTGGCCATCTTGGCTGCGCGTCATGACGACCGATCGCTCGCCGATCGCAGTTCGCTTGAAATCACCGGGTTCGGGAATCTCAGCTTCCAGCCCGACATAGCACCAGTGCTTTTGATAAAAGAAACGCTCCAGTTCCTTTTTATGAATGTCGGCCTGGGTGTAGACCGCAAAGGGAATGCGACTGGTATCGCTTCTTTCCCAGTGAACAGGGTGTGCTTGCATGGCGTCTCCCGTTGAAACCAAATGTGCATCAAGCCATATTATCGTCGTCTGTCACTTGATGTGATTTGTTGAAAATGAGTTCGAATCAATTCCGTCAATCGTGTTGCCGCAGGCCGCAGCGCTTTGTCGCGCAGGGTGATCAAGCCAATTTTTCGTTTCAGCGTGGGTGAGACGATCCGCAAGGCTTGAACGTGCGCTTCTGTTTGCGTTGGAATGATGGATCTGGGCAGAATGGCGGCGCCCAGTTCCGCATTGGCCATGGCAATCAGGGTTTGAGCCTGTGAGCATTCGTACTTGGGCTCCAGGGTGATGCCTGCCTTTTTGACGGCATGGTTGAGTACGGAGCGCAAGGCCGTGGCGTTGCTGAGTTGCAAAACAGGCATGCGTGACAACTCTTTCAAGCCAATGGTTTCGGACATGGTGGGTTTGAATTTCTTGGGAACCAAGGCCACCACTTCTTCATTCAATAGCGGCTCA
>JACCDW011298944.1_pt1 | contig 21311 bp, 4 predicted proteins | sample 7449781 | NCBI WGS metagenome assembly JACCDW01 (sample SAMN15323449, study PRJNA562643) | freshwater metagenome | isolation source: river surface water | place: USA:Blue River Watershed | collected 2017-08-18
AGTCCTTTTTTCATTTCCGATCGATATTTATGTTTTTATTAAATTTAACAGAAATACGATTAATCTTATGTAAACAAGTGTGAAAACAAAAAACCACCGAGGAGGGGCAGTGGTTTTTTTTCGCAGTTAAGCTGTGGCGGTGTTGCCAGACAGATAGTTGGCGTAGTTATCCGTCAACTGGTTATAAGCGTTGGCAGCGTCACTGAACAGGTTTTGTTTTTGCAGCAACCAGCCATAATTAAACCAAGCAACATGCTTGCGCTCGTCTTGACTGTGTTTCAGCCATTGACGGTAAAGGTCGATGGCCTCTTCGTAGCGGCCAGATGCTTCGAGCATGTCTGCCGCTTGTGTGAGTTCATTCAAGGTGAAAGTGGTCAGCTCTGCGCCTGAGAGGTGTTGTTTAATCGTCATGGTTAGCTCCTAAAAAATCAGTTTGTCCCATCAAAAAGCATAATCTGTGCCAACAATTATTGACAGGTAGAACTTACAAATATGAATAGTCGATCATTCTTTCTAGGGGCTATGTTGCTGATGAGCGTGGCAGTGCATTCGGCTGAGCTGGCCTCGTTTGACGACATTCGCAGCCAATATCAGTCCTACAAGGATCCCACACGCGTGTCTTATTTATATAACCGTTGTGCGGCTTTGCAACTCAATGTCTCGGCCTTGTTGGCGCGTAAGGGGCAAGGTCAAGGATCTAAAGATTTTGAAGTCTTGGCGCAGCACTACATGGTGCTGTCTGAGGCCAATGAGCGTGAAATTGACAAAAAACGTGGTCTTAAGAGCAAGGACACCATGAAAACAGTTCATCGCAACGTTGCCAAAGTGTCTGAGTTGTACAGCAAAAGAATGAGTGCTAATTACTCAAAAACTGGTGATTATGTTCGCGGTGACATACAAATAGAAGAAGAGCTACAGGAGTGTATGAGCCCTGAGACCTTCGTCAAAAAAATAAGCAAAAACTAATTCATCCATTGACACCGCTGGTTGGTCTTGACGCTCAGCTGGCACACGCTATGCTTGGTTGTTGTTGGATGAGCTAAACGAGGGGAATTTATGCGTCAAACCCAAGCCACCTTCGCCATCATGGCCTTGCTGCTGTGCGCGCGCGCCGCAGCGCAAAACTTGCCTGATGCGGGCACTTTGATGCGCCAAATTGAGCAAAATACCCGACAAAGCCAGTTGCAACAAGCGATGTCTAGGCGTGATGCGCTGCCGCCAGCCATGGTTTTCAGTGAGGACACCTTGGTTCAGGTGCAGCGCTTTAAGTTCAATGGTGCCAAGCTCATGAGCAACGAGCAACTGCAAGCGGTGGCAGCGCCTTTTGCCAACAGGCCGCTCATGCAGCAGGATTTACAGCACTTGACCCATGAAATTACCGAGGCCTATCGCCGCATAGGCTGGTTGGTGCAGGCCTATATTCCTCGGCAAGACTTGAAAAGTGATGAACTCATGGTGCAAGTCATTGAGTTTATTCCGCCTAAAAAGTCAGCGCAGTAACTCATCTCGTCCAATTCTCATGCTGTTTCACAGCTGAGTTGCGCGATCTCCTTTTTACAAAATCGTCAATAAAGCGGCAAGGCATGGTTCTTGCATTAAGACAGCCCCTATGGTTGTTTTTTGCCGTTTTTTGTGAAATTTACCAAATCGCGAATCATTGCTGCGGTTGTTTTCCTGTGCCTTTTGGCTGGGTCGTGGGAGATCTACGACCCTGTTGTGCCTAAAGACGCAGGCACAGTCCTGCGCGCGATTGAAGAAAAAACAGAGCTTCCCGTCACCGAATGGGCCGAGGCCGTGACCGGCAAAACCTTCTCCAAACCCAAGAAACCACTGGGTTTGGTCGATGCCGCGATGGAAAAAATGCTGGAGCAACAAGAGGTGGAAGAGGCCGCTAAAGCCCTTATCACCCTCAAATCTATTCAGTTCACGGGTGTCACAATTTTGGGTGACATGGAGCTCAAGGGCGTCGTTGAGCCCTTCATCAACACCCCCATGACATATGAGCAAATGCTCGAAATCGGCATGGTGGTCGAGTCTTATTACCGTAAAAACAATTACTTGGCCCGTGCCATCTTGCCACCGCAAGAGCTAACCGACGGTGTTTTGACGGTTGATGTTATTGAGTCTGTGTTCTCCAAGGTTGAAATTGAACAAGAGCTCGAAGACTTGCCCAACACACAAGCCCACGTCGAAGCCATCATTCAAGCTCAGCAGCCTACGGGCGAAGCCTTGAATACCAAATCCCTTGACCGTGCGTTGGCCTTGGCCAACGACTTGCCTGGCATGAATGTCCAAGGCTCTTTGCGTCAGGGACGCGAAGCAGGTGAGACAGAGTTGTTACTTAAGTTGTATCAGGGGCGAACCCGACAGACCGAACTCACCATGGATAACGCGGGCTCACGCTCCACGGGGTTTATGCGTGTCATGGCTAACATGACTTGGTTCAATCCCAATGACTTGGCAGACATGCTCAATGTCGTGGCCGTTCATACCAAAGGCAGTGACTACGCGCGTTTGGCCTATAGCGTACCTGTGGGCACCGATGGCTGGCGCATGGGCTTGAACACATCCATCATGAAATATGAAGTGGTTGTGGGTGATCAGGGCATGGTGGGTGCGTTTGGTCAGGCCCTCTCCAAGGGCATGGAGTTGATTTACCCACTCTTGCGTGCTGACGACCGTAGCGCAACTGTGACCCTCGCAGCAGAGACCAAAACGTTTCAGAACACCTCAGCCCAAGGGCTGTTGATGTCTGACTACGAAGCCAAAGTCTTGTCTGCGCAAGTTTCTGGCTTTCACCGTGACCTCAATCCAGGGGGTGGAACGGGTACTTATTCGTTACAAATTTCAAATGGTGCGATCAATCTAGATGGCTCTTTGAGTCAGCAAACCGACAAAAACACAGTCAAAACCGAAGGCGTCTTCAACAAAATTCGCCTCAATGGAACTTGGCAACAACCCATCACTGCCAGTACCTCCGCTTTTGTGTCCTACACAGGCCAGTTGAGCGACAAAAACCTCGACTCTTCCGAAAAAATGCAACTCGGCGGCATGACTGGGGTGCGAGCCTACCCAACTGGCGAAGGCTCTGGCTCTGATGGGCAAATGGTTCAGCTCGAACTGAGACAGCAGTTGGAAAACGGCATCAACATGGCAGCCTTCTTCGACTGGGGCCAAGTCTGGCTGCAACACGATCCCAACTATCCAGGCGGGCCGCAGCACAACCTCAACACCTACAAAGGCTTTGGTGCCAGCGTGGGCTACACCACCGAGAGCGGCATCAACATCAAAGCCACATGGGCTAGAAAGATTGGCGACAACCCCAATCCCAACCCCATCAACGGCAACGATCAAGACGGCACACGCGATCGCAACCGCTACTGGTTGCAAGTTACCTTACCTTTTTAGCGCGTGAAGAAAACCCGCCTAGATAAAACTCTCGGTCATCCCTCAAGAAGTCAGCCGTCGTTCCGATTCGGAATCGCTATGCCGCGCTTTGTAGAAACACGCCCGTTCGATTCAGATGTCGTTAGACGTCTGGGTGCCAAGCCGCGCGTATCTATATGTATGTTGGCCCACCTTCTAGGCGCGCTAGGCTTGTTCTCGGTGCCCGTCTTGGCGCAAACCACGGGTGTTCCCATCAGTGCAACCCAGCTGCCCAGCGGCGGGCAAGTCGCGGCGGGTCAAGCCAGCATCCATCAATCAGGCAGCACCCTCAACATCAACCAAACCAGCCAAAGGGCTGTGGTTGACTGGACCAGCTTCAACATTGGCAAAGACGCCAATGTCAACTTTCAGCAACCCAACGCCCAGTCCGCCACGCTGAACCGCGTGATGGACAGCCAGCCCAGCCACATTTTGGGCCGCATCACGGCGCCAGGCCAAGTTGTTTTGGTCAACCCAGAAGGCGTGTACTTTGGCAAAACATCCAGCGTTGATGTGGGGGGCTTGGTCGCCACCACACATAGCGCAGCCGCCCAAGACTTCATGAATGGCCAGCTCAAGCTCAGCCGTAACGGGGCCACGGGCAAGGTTGAAAACGAAGGCGCCTTGCGCGCTTCGCTGGGTGGCTACATCGCCATGCTGGCGCCCGAAGTGCGAAACAGCGGCGTTATTGTGGCCAACCTAGGGACAGTGGCCTTGGCCGCAGGTGAATCGTTTGAGCTTAAATTTGACGGCAGCGGGGCCTTGAGCCGCGTGGTGGTGACGGCTGCCAGTATCAATACCTTGGTGGAAAACAAACAAGCCATCAAAGCCCCAGGTGGCCTCATCATCCTCTCGGCCCTCGCTGCCAGTCGCTTACAAAGCGGCGTCATCAACAACACTGGCAGCATCGAAGCCACGGGCATGGTGGGGCGAGCAGGTCGAATCTTGCTAGAAGCGAGCAGCGCCATTTTCAACAGTGGTACCGTCAGTGCCAATGCGATGGCGGGACTTGATGGTGGACCTGCTGGCAGTGTCACCCTCGTAGCCCCTGATGTTCAGAATTCTGGCACGTTATCAGCTACTAACTTAGCGGCAAGTTTTTTCCCTGCCAGCGGCAACCTGGCGGCAGAAGTTGGCCGCATCGACATACAAGCTGACACCTTCACCCAAACCGCCACTGGTTTGCTTGACGTGTCTGCCATAGCCGCCCAAGCTGGCACGATTGACATTGCAGCCGCGCAGGCCATTGCCTTGAGCGGCCGCATTTTTGCCAACGGCATCGTGACCGATCCCAGCCAAATCGTGGCCAATGCCTTGGGCGGAACCATCCAGCTGCAAACTACCAGCCGAGCTGACCTGACCACCGCCGTGCTTGACGCCTCTGGCGAGGGCGGAGGCGGGCGCATCCACATTCAGGCCGATGGCGTGCCTGTTCCCTTGAACGTCCCCACGGACAATTCAAACCAAGTCCCCATCAAAGGTGCGGTTTTGCTCAGCACCAACACCGTGTTGCGCGCCAACAGCACCCGTGCCCATGCTGGCCGTGTGGAGGTGGAGGGCGACGACATCACCCTCGACAGCGGCACCCTGATTGAAGCCAAAGGCGCTACCAAAGGCGGCACCGTGCTGATCGGCGGCGACTGGCAGGGCAGCGGCACCCTGCGCCAAGCCACCACCGTGACCCTGAGTGCCGACAGCACCATTGACGCCAGCGCCACAGAGCATGGAGATGGCGGGCAGGTGGTGCTGTGGAGTGCTGTGAATAACGCCAGCTCTGTCACAGCGGTTCACGGAACCATCAGCGCCATGGCTGGTGCCAATGGCGGCAACGGTGGGCAGGTGGAAACTTCAGGCCATACGCTGAAGATGGCAGGGCTGTCTGTTAACACTGAAAGTCAAAACGGGGTCACCGGTCTTTGGCTGATTGATCCTTATGACATCAGCATTGGTGACAGTTCATCCGGTACGGGGTTCAGCGCCTCGGGGTCTGACTACACCTACACCTCAGCCGCAGGTAGTTACATCAAGGCGTCAGATATTGCGACAGCCCTTAACTCCAGCAATATCACCATTCAAACAGGCAGCAGTGGCAGTGGATATGGCGACATATTGCTCAATACGGCACTCACATATAGCGGCGCATCAACGCGAACCCTGGCGCTCAAGGCTGGGCGACATATTTTTATCAATGAAACAATTACCGCTACAAACGGGCGATTGAACTTAGACCTCACATCCAGCTACAACACCACCACCTCTGGTGACCAAATCCGCGTTGGCAACAACATCACCACGAATGGTGGCTATGTGACATTGACGGGTGAGTACGTCGTCTTTCAGGGGCAAACAGGCCAAACCATCAGTACTGAGCGGGCTGCGGCAACCGGAGGCGCATTTACGGTCAACGGTTCTACCTTGCTCGCCGTGAGCAATGCAGGCGTTGGCACCAACCTCGTGGTCAACACCGGCGGTGGGGTGGTTGCATTTAATGGAACGGTGGATAGTGCTGTTGATACGCTATTTCAGAGAATTTTTGATGTTTCAGCAGACGCTAACTTTGACACTTTATTGGTCAATACGCCATCACTGGTCACGGTCAATGGCGCATCCACAAGTTCGTACTTCCTGAATCAGCGCGCTTTTGGCGAATTCGGCACGCCAAACGTAGATCAAAACGTTGATTTGTCCTTCTCTGGCTTGAATGCTAGCTCCGTCAAGATTAACTTTAAGTTTTATGCCATGGATTCATGGGATGGAACGCCAGGCACCGAGTACTTCAAGATTCAAGTGAAGAAGGATGGTGGTGCTTTCGTCGATTTGTTCACGATTCAGCCCAACTGGAGCCAAAATTTTGCAACTGTGACAGGTACATCCAACGGATATACCTATTCAGTGACGAAAGAACTAGGTGGTTCGAATTGGGGGCTTAGTAGGGGAAATTTCGATTTAAATGACCAGCGTTTGGGCGTTCAAGTGATTACGCCGACAGTCAGCACGCTCACGCTACGAATGATTGGTCGTCTTGACCAAGGTTTGGGTGATGAAAGTTGGGCGGTCAATGCGTTTACCCTGGCCAACACGAGTTCTAGCTATTCAGGTAAGAGCGGGCTGACGATCAACTCTGGGTCTGGCAGCACGACGATGGGGGGAGCCGTTGGCTCAGCAAAGGCCTTGAGCGGCTTATCTGTCACGGGGGCATCGGTCGCGGTTGCTAGCTCTGTCGTCACAGAAGGTACGCAAACCTACAACGCGCCATTAGCTATTTCTGCCTCAAATGTTCAACTCAGCACAATCGGTGCAGCCGAGGCTGGCTACGATATTTTGCTGAATAACGGCATTACCAAAACTGGGGCAGGTAACGCGACTGTCACGGTCAAAGCGCATCGCGACATTTATCTGAATTCGGACATCACAGCTTCTACAGCCAAGCTCAACGTCATGCTTGAGGCAGATTACGAAGACAGCGGCTCAGCCGTGACGCACGATGGTGCTGGCATCGTACAAATAAATGGGAATGTCACCACCAACGGCGGTAACTTCCAGCTTGGCAGTGGTGCCACAGCTACCCTTGGCGGCGTCAGCACCCAAGTGGGGGGCGACCTATACCTGATGGGATCGAGTGCCCAGACCTTTTCTACTGGCGGCGGCAGTGTTTTAGTCAAAGGCGAAACCATCATTGGCAACAGCAATGGCCTAACCATTAACTCAGGCGGTGGTGCTGTGACGTTTGATGGGGTCGTGAACTCGGGCAACAGCTACAGCCTCGTCACTGCAACGCTTGACTGGGCTGGCGCTTTGGCGGCGGCTAAGTCGGCAGGTACAGGTGCCAATGCAGGTGACACCTACCTTGCCACCATCACATCACGCCTAGAAAATGCCATTGCCAGCCGCGCAGCCAATTACCAAACCGCTTGGCTGGGTGGTCGTCGCGAGGTGGGCTTGGGCACAGACACCTCTTGGCGATGGAAGGCTGGACCTGAAGGCTTGCAGGACTCTGGCAAAGGCTTAATCTTCTTCACCCAAAACACCACAGGTTCTGGTGGTAGCACACCCACAGGTGCGTATAGCAACTGGGCATCGGGTGAACCAAATAATGCGGGCGCATCCAACACCAGTGCCGAAGGCGAATCAGCGACCCAATTCACAGGCACCATGGGTAAATGGAATGATTTGCCTAAAACAGGCGCGACGCTTTCGTACTATGTCAAAGAGACCAATGCAATTGCTTCACCTCTGACCGTGAATGCTGGCGCGGGCAACGTCACTTTTAGCAAAGCGGTTGGCGTCAGCAAAAACCTGTCAAACCTTGACGTCACTGGCAATCAGGTGTCCTTTTTGGATGCCATAAATACCAGCGGATCAGGCGTCACAATTACCAACACAGGCTCAAGTTCTGCAAGTGGCAGTGTCATTGGCACGGGTTCACTGACCAAGGCCGGCATTGGCACCTTGACGCTCTCGGGAACCAATACGTACAGTGGCGACACCATCATCAACACAGGCACTTTGCAAATTGGTGGGGGGGCGACGACAGGGACTTTGGGCACGGGGAATGTCACCAATAACGGCGTGCTGTCCTTTAACCGCAGCAACACGTACTTGGTGAACAACGCCATTTCAGGCTTGGGTAGCGTGACTCAAATGGGCACAGGCAACACATCGTTGCTTGCAGTGAATAGTTATTCGGGTGGGACCAACCTCAATGCAGGAACATTGGGAATTTATGACACTTCAGCCCTTGGTTCTGGTGCATTAACCGCAGCAGGTGGTGCCACGGTGATGTTTGGCCGTCGTGTGACCACCTTTGCCAACAACATCACGCTCAATGGCAGTGTGACGCTGGATCTGGACTCTAGCGTTGACTACCTCCTCGTCGGCGGCGGCGGCGGCGGCGGCGGCGATGGCGGCGGTGGCGGCGGTGGCGGCGGTGTATGGAATGTATTAGGTGCGGACTTAGGCAGCGCCACCAGTTTGTCGGTCAGCGTAGGTGCAGGTGGTTCCGCTGGTGCATGGTCCACAGGAACGCAAGGTGGGGCGGGCACAGGGTCGTCACTGACGATTGCAGGCGTGACTTACACCGCATCTGGCGGCTCTGGTGGTGTTACAGCCCCTGGTGCAGCCTCTGTGTCTGGTGGTAAAGGGGCAAACAACATAGTATCTGGCGGTAGTGGTGGCTCAGGCGCGGCGAGTCAGGGCTTAGTTGGCACTGCAGGTGGCGATGGCTCAACATCCTCAATCACCGGGACTTCTACCTACTACGGTGGTGGTGGTGGTGGTGGTGTTTACAGCACCAATAGTGCCACCATCATCGGGGGGGCTGCGGGAGGTCGTGGTGGTGGCGGTGCAGGTTCGACGACCAATAGCACCGACTCTACGCCTGGTATTAATGGTACCGATGGGTTAGGCGGTGGCGGCGGTGCTGGTAGTGCTTCATCGACATCGGCATATCGCCAACCGGGTGGCCGGGGTGGTTCGGGTGTTGTTGTTGTGCGCTACATCGGTAACAGTGCAGGTTCAGGTGGTGCAATCACTTCGGGAACGGCTGCGGGTTATACGTTGCACACCTTCACATCGGGCAACAGCGCGCTCAATCTGGATCCGCTGAATGTGACACTCAGCGGTGTCATCAGTGGATCGGGTTCTGGGGGCTTGGTCGCGAATGCCTCTGGTGGCACGATTTCCTTCACAGGTGCAAACAGCTATAGCGGAGCCACATCAATCACGGGTGGTTTGATTCAAACCAATCACCTCACCGCCTTGGGTAACAACTCAGCTGTGAGTCTCAGCAACACATCAGGTGTCCAGTTGCAAATGCTCAGCAACTTGACCATAGGCTCGTTGGCTGGCGGTGGCTCTACGGGTGGCAGCACGACCTTGGGAAGCTTCACACTGACAGCTGGCGGCGACAACACCTCAACCAACTATGCTGGAACGATATCTGGTACCGGCGCGCTCACTAAGGCCGGTACAGGCACATGGACCGTATCCGCAGCCAACACATTTACTGGCGGCACCGCTATCAATGTAGGTACGTTAAAACTTGGCAATGCCAGCGCATTAGGTACTTCAGCTGGCGCTATCAGCGTGGCTTCCGGCGGCAGCTTAGATCTCAATGGTTTGGCTGTCACCAATACCAATGCATTGACACTCAATGGCGCTGGTGCATCTTCCTTAGGCGCGTTGCTCAACACATCAGCCACTGCGGGTAGTTATGCGGGGGCTATTACGCTGGGCGCTGACTCAACAGTAGGCGGTTCAGGTGGCATCACCTTGAGTGGTGCGATTGGTGGCGGTTATGGCTTGACCAAGCTAGGTACCAACACCTTGACATTGACAAGCACAAATAGCTACACAGGCAACACAGCCATCAACGCTGGCACGCTGTCTATTTCGTCGGATGCGAACCTAGGGGCAACCTCAGGCAACTTGGTTTTTGGTGGCGGTAACTTAACCCTCACGGGGTCAACTGCATTTAGCAGCGCACGTAGCTTGGGCGTCAACGCCACAACGACCATCACCAACAACAACACAGGTGGCGCGACCTTCACTGGCGTGCTCAATGGCAGTGGCAACCTCACGGTCAGCAATGCATCCAATACGCTGGGCACTGGCTACTTCAGCTCCGCCACGCCAACGGTAATCGCCAGCAACACCACGGTGGCGCAGCTGTTGACATCGGGGTTGAGTGGCGCTTTGGGGGGCGCTGCAATCACTGGATCGCCTGTATCCGCATCCATGTATATCGTCAGCTATACCGGTGGTGCAACACCCAGTGCAGTGGTGCAGTTTCAGACGATTGATACCAATGGCGGCTACACCAAATATGTCACGGCCTTGCTCAGTCAGTCTGGAGCCAATGTCACCCTACAAATGCAAAACGCTGGCTACTACACAACCAACGTATTAGGTCAGAGTTTGGGCGCATCGCTAACTGGCTATAACTCACAGACACTCAACACAAGCAGCGTATCTGGTTCAGGCTACGGTCTGGCCTCGGTTTCAAACTTCAACGCTTTGACGCTGAGCGGCGCCGCTGGCACCTATTCGGGCAACATCACCGTCAACGGCGGTGCCTTGCGAGCGGGGTCGGCAACTGCCTTTGGCTCTGGCAACATTTATGTGAGCAGCGCCAACTACAGTCTGCTTGACTTGGCCGGAAGAACGATTTCGAACAACTTGTATTTGAATTCAAGTTTTGGTCAGCTCACAGCCAACAACAGCACCTACCTAGGCACCATCGCGCTGTCTGACTCTGTGGGCAGTGGCGTAGCCAGTGGTGCGGTGACCTTGCAAAGTAGCTCGCTCCTAGCTGGGCCATTCGACTACAGCGTCACAGGCAATATTTCAGGGGCTTTTGCCCTACAAAAAGCAAGCAGCAACAAAGTCACCCTGTCCGGCGTCGGTAGCAACTATTCTGGTGGCACTCAAATTTTGGCTGGCTTGCTTAGCGCAGGTTCATCGCTCACAGGGTCAGGCACTGCGGGGCCTTTTGGCACAGGGGCCATCAACATTCGCCCTTTAGCGACTTTGGATTTGAACGGCTCCACGATTGCAAATGCCATGACCCTCAACGGGGCAGGTATCAGTAGCAACGGTGCATTGATCAACTCTAATACCACCACGGCCGCAACTGCCAGCGGCGCCATTACCGTTGCGGCTGATTCAGCCTTTGGCGGCCCAGGTGCCATGACGACGAGCGGTGCCATTTCTGCAAGCACCTATGTTGTGAGCTACCTCAACGGTGTGGATGCCACCGCGCAAAACGTGGGCAACAGCATTTCAAAGGTCACCATCACCAACAGCGATGTGACTCTCAAAACCACCGCAGCCTTGACCGTCAACGCCAGTAGCCTGAGCGGTGCTACCACCTTGCAAACCGTGGCGGCAGACAAAGACATCACGGTATCTGGTGCTATCACCACCAACACCAACGGCAACACACTGACCTTGATGTCTTCGCGTGACATCATCGTCAGCGCCAACATCTCGGGTGCTACAGGTAAGTCACTCAACACCAACTTCTACGCCAACACCGACAACCTCGGAGCGGGTGGCTACAGCCAATCCTCTGTCATCAGCACCTTCGGCGGCAATGTACTCATTCGTGGCGGTACGACCGACACGACCGCTGGCTGTGCTGCTGCGTACAACTGTATTGCTGGCTACGCTAATGGCAACACTGGCGCTATTGGCGTATCGCTCACATCCACGGCATCCATCAACGCTGCAGGCGGCAACATTGCCATGTACGGCATGGGTAACACGGTCGCGTCAAGCAGCGGGGATGGCATCAGGGTTGTCGGTAACGCAGGGGCAAACTCCTTGGCGACCACAGGTACAGGCACGATCACCTTGGACGGCAAAGCCACTGGTGGACACAACGGAATGCGAATCACAGATGCTGGCCTATCGGCAGGCACAGGATTGATCTCGCTCACAGGTACTAGCCTCTCGACAAGCTCTTACGATGGCGTGCGTCTTGATGGGGCATCAAATGTCAACACTTCTGGCGCATTCTCAGTTGCTGGAACGGGAGGGTCCGCCCACTTTGGTGTCTGGTTCACCGGCACTGGCAGTGTCAACGCGGTGGGAAACATCACCATCAACGGTCAGAACCCAAATGGCAACTGGGGTACATACCTCGATAGTGCCTACAACATCAAGACCACGACTGGCAATATCTCGCTCACTGGCTCGGGACAGAGTGGTATTTACGCTTACGCTAATTTGCTGGCCGGCAATTCAACGACTCCCACCTCTGGCGGCACCATCACCCTCAATGGCACAGCCACTGGCGGCAGTGTTGCTAACTACGGTATTCGGGTTGACACAGGCTCGTTGATTTCTTACGGCGCGATGTCTCTCACGGGTAACTCCGCCAGTGCGCATGCGGTGTATCTGCACGGTACCGGTACCAAAGTGCGATCAGCCTCCGACATCACGGTCAATGGCACTGGCACCTGGGGTCTGACCCTGTACGACAGCGCACTCATGCAATCCACGGGCGGCAATATTTCGATCACGGCTAATGGTACGAACGGCGGTCTGTACTTTGATACCACAGCCACTGGCGGTATTTTGGCGAGCAACGATACAGCCAATCCCACCACGGCTACGCCAACTTCGGGGGGCTCACTGACCATCAACGCTACCGCGACATCTGGTGGCTGGGGCGCATTGATCTATACCGGTTCACTCATTTCCTACGGCCCTATGTCACTGACAACCCGAGGTGTCGGTGCTTATCAGGGCTTGTATGTGGCTGGTACGGGGGCATTTAAATCGGTTGGAGCGTTGACCATTGATTCGGCCACCACTGGAGCTCAGTGGGGTGTTGATTTAGAAAGCGGTCGTGTCATTCAGTCCACTGGCGGCAATGTGTCGGTGACTGGTGAAGGTGACTATGGCATTTACATGAATGGCAGCATCGTCGCTAGCAACAACACGGTCAGCCCCACCACCGCAACGCCCACATCAGGTGGCACCCTCACGCTCAACGCAACGGGTCGGGCCAGTTATGGCTTGCAGTTGGCTGCTGGTTCCTTGGTGTCAAATGGCAATATGTCGATCACCGGAACGGGTGTTACTGAGGCCTTGTACATCTACGGCGCGGGTGGAATTAAATCGAATGGCGATATCAGCCTGAACGGCACTGCAACGCATGGCTCATCGTATTGGGGCATTTACCTTGCGGGTAGCCGAGATATCCAATCTATTGGCGGCAATATTTCGCTCACTGCCAACGGTGCAGGCGGTGTTTACATGTACGGCGGCAGCATTGTGGCTGGCAACGACCTCACAACGCCCACAAGCGGTGGAACGATCAACGTCAACTCAACGGTTACGGGCACTGGCATCACGCATGCAGGTTTGCGCTTTGATGCCAACAGCACCAAGATCATCGGTTATGGCGACATCACTATTTATGCCAATGGCGCACCTTTGGGTCTCAATATGACAGGTGCTGGCCATGGCGTGGTTCTCTGGGGATCGAGTCAAGCTATTCGAAGCTACAACGGTAACTTGACCATTACTGGTTATGCCAATCACAGTGTAGGCGCAGTGGATGGCTGGGCGAATATTTCTGGTGGTATCACTCTGTGGGACGGCTCCAACGTATTGAGAGCCAAGGGAAACCTGACGCTCAAGGGCGTTTCCATGCAAGGCATTGGTTCTTATTTGACAGTGACAAGTGGTTCAGGTGGCGGGGTCATCGCTGACAACGGCAATATCAGCATTGATGGTCTGAGCAACTCTGTGTATGCCGGCACCTATATCCGCATGCCAATTACTGCCACCAATGGCTCTGTCTATGTATCGGGGGCTGGAAATTCTTCAACTGGACTTGGCGGCATTGCACAAGATCTTTGGTCCGGCTCCGTCTCGGCTAAGAATGACATCAACATGGTTGGTTATGCCACTGGGGCTCACGGTATCTATTTGAATGTTGGATCAGTCACATCCAGCAACGGCAGTGTCTATCTTTCAGGGTACACATCCAGCACCAATACGGGTTACTACGGCATTTACTCGAATGCCATCAACGCTTCAGCGTCCAATGGTTCCGTGGCATTCCAAGGCGCCAAAATCAACTCAGCATCCACTGGCAGTGGCTATCTCGTGAACGCAGCTGGCACGTTGGATGCATCCAACAATCCAGCGCCATTGTTTGCCGTCGCTGACTCGGCCAACATGGCCTATGGTGCAACCTATGGGGTTTATTGGACGGGCAATGTCACCGCCAATACTGCCAATGGCTACATCCAAATGGCCGCCAAAACACCTTATGTCAGTGGCACGATGAGTTCGTATGGCTTGGCTTTGCTCGCCACCAATCAAAATTATTCATTCACGGCGAGCAACTCCGTTTCTAGCATTACCGCTAGCGTGGGTTCTGGAACGATCAATTACACAAATACTGGGCCGTTAAACATTGGCTCTTTCAATGGCATCGTAGGCATCACTGCAGGTTCAATCACCTTGACTGCAGGCGGCTTGACGGACACTGCAGATGCAGGCATCACGGTCACCAATGCCAGCACGATCACCATCAACAACGCCACGGGCAGCTACGACTACAGTGGCGTCATCGCTGGCCCTGTCTCGGTTACGAAGTCAGGCGCTGGCACACAAATCTTGTCTGCGACCAACACCAACACGGGCACAACGACAGTTTCCGGCGGCACATTGGCGGTTGGCACGGGTGGTACTACGGGCGCGATTGGTGGCGATGCATCAGTGGCCAGTGGCGCCACTTTGATCTTCAATCGATCCGATGACGTCACCTATTCAGGCGTGATCAGTGGTGCAGGCGCATTCACCAAACAAGGAGCTGCGCAACTGACACTCACGGGCGCCAACAACCTCACAGGCACCACCACCATCTCGGGTGGCATATTGCAGGTGGGTGCAGGCGGTACATCAGGCGCCTTGGGCTCAGGTGCTGTGACGAACAACGGCGGCTTGATCGTCAACCGAAGTGACGCATTGACGATAGGCGGTGCCATTTCGGGCACGGGCTATGTGACTAAGCTGGGCGCAGGTACCTTGACCCTCACAGGCAATGGCAGCTATTCGGGGGCGACCAATATCAATGGCGGCACCTTGATTTTCCAAAATGATGCACCGACAACGTCATCTTCGGGCTTCACGGGCACGGGTGCGTTGACGATTCAGCCAAATGGCACAAGCTTTAGCAGCGCTTTTAGCACCGCCAACTGGAAAATCAGTAACACCTTGACTGGGTTGACATTGGGCAAGTCAGGCAATACGGCCGATGTGACTTTGTCATTGAAAGACGCCTCTGGCAATGAGGTGACTTGGTTGAACCCCGTCACCCTGTATGGCGGCAACTTGTATGTGAACACGCCTGTGTCATGGTCTAGCGACACCACTTCAACGTTGCAGGCATCAAACAACATCTACATCAATGCCAACTTAACAGCCACTGGCAATGCTGCTGGGTTGAGAATTTACTACGGTGGCAGCTCAACCACCTTGGCGCCAACCGCAGGTACTTTCTATGAATTGAATTTGGCCAACTACAACCAAATCAATTTGACAGGCACCAATCCAACTTTATGGATTGCTAACCACCAATACACGCTCTACAACTCAGTTGCGTCTTTGTTGGCCATGGGAACGACGTCTTCGACGTATGCAGCGTTGAAGACCGATTTGTCGATGGCGGGTACCACCTACACCAGCTCAGCCATTGCACAGTTCTCAGGCACCTTGGATGGCTTGGGGCATTCCATTGATGGCTACACGTTGAAGGTTTCTACCAGCGGCAATCATGGGTTCTTTGGGAAACTGGTTGGAGCCACGGTGAACAACTTAGGCTTGAGCAATGTCTATATTTCTACCAGCACCACCGATACTGCGACGGGCTCTTATGAATACATTGGTGGTCTTGCAGGTTTGGTGACCAGCACTGATGGCACCGATACCAAGACAGGTTCAACATATATCAATGGTGTATGGACTAGCGGAAGTATTTCGAAGGTCGCTGGCACTTACACGCGCGCATTCTTTGCGGGTGGCCTGGTTGGTAAGCAGCGTTATGGTTCGTTGTACATTGACCGAAGCTTCAGCACTGCAGTTGTGAGTCAACAAGGCGCGGGGAGCACGTCATACACAGCGGTGGGCGTAGGTGGTTTGGTGGGCGATATCAGTGGCACGATCAACAGTGGTACGCAGCAACTCAATGGTCAGGCAACTTTTAGATTGAGTCGCTCGTATGCCACAGGGTCTGTGATTTCTGGTTTTATTTACAACTGGTACGGCACCGGTGGGTTGATCGGCGTTTTGTACACCGCTGATGCCCAAGTGACTGACAGCGTAGGTTATGGCAATGCTGTGGCGACCACGAATGTGTCGTACGGCGGCATCGTGGGTGTGAAATACGGCCCTACTGAAACCAGTATTTCAAACAGTTACACCACCGACTCAACGATTGGTGCGACGGGGACCAACCTCTACAGTGGAACCAGCATCGTCACAGCAACCAGCAATGGCACTCAATTGCCAGCGGGCTTTTCAGGCACCAAATGGAAAATTGGATTAAACCCAACGCTGTTGGCCTTGCCTCCACCCCCAGTGACTTATTACGTCACAGAAACACAAACATCGGGTATCTACGGCAATTTGAATTTTGCATATTCAGTCAAAGATAAAAGCAACAATACGGTTGTTTTTGGTTCGGGTTCGTATGCAAACTTGAGCGTGTCTGGTACGCCGATTTATTCTCTCGACAACAGTAGCGCAGCAGGCGCAAACCAGAGTCTGTCCTATATCACTGGATTGAACATTACCAATGCAGGCTCCGATGGCATCAAATATTTGTTGGTCCCATCCAGCACGCCCACCACGTACACGATCAATCCAGGCGCACTGACCATCACGGCCAGCAACCAGTCAACCCAATATGGCACCAGTCTCAATCTGGGTACAAGCGCTTATACCTATTCAGGCTTGGGCCCACGCGATTCGATCACAGGCCTGACGCTTCAAGTGGCCAGCAGTGCAACAGTGGCAGCCACAACCAATGCAGGCACCTACAACATTGTGCCAAGCGCAGCCACTGGCACAGGGTTAACCAACTACAACATCACCTATGTCAATGGCTCACTGACCGTGAGCACCAAAGCCTTGACATTGGGCAGCATCAGCGTTGCCAACAAAACCTATGACGCGACCAACACAGCCACAGTGACGGCAGCTGCAACACCCATTGGCCTCGTGAACTCTGATGCTGTGACAGTCAATACGGCTGGCATCGTGGCCACATTTGCGGATGCCGATGTCGGTACAGGCAAGACGGTTTCTCTTTCAAACATTGGTTTGGCTGGTGCTAAAGCAGCAAACTACACCGTCAGCAGCACCGCATCGACAACCGCCAACATCACGGCTAAGACGCTTGAAATTGGCACAGTCACAGTGCCCACCACCAAGGTTTATGACGCAAGCACCAGTGTGGCCTTGAGTGGCACTGCTGCCTTGTTGCCAACCCAAGCAGCAGGCACGGGCACCAGTGGCGATGGCAAGCCCTACACGGGTGATGATGTGACGTTGGTCGGTACTTTGGCGGCAAGCTACAACAGCGCCAATGTGTTGAGTGCCACAGCGATTAATTTCTCAGGTTTGAGTTTGTCAGGGGCTAAGGCTGGCAACTATGTGTTAGTGCCATCCCGCGCGGCGACGATCACAGCAAAACCACTTTCACTGAGCAATAGCTTGACGACTAACAAGGTCTATGACGGCACCACAGCCGTGGTGTTCACCAACAACACACTCGTCGGTGTAGAGCCATCAGACACGGCCAATGTGGTCTTGACTGGCACAGGCACGTTTGCCAGCAAGAACGTGGGCACAGGCATCGGCATCACTTACTCGGGTAGCTTGTCGGGGAGTGCGATTAGTAACTACTCGTTTGCCAACCCCACGACATTGACAGGGAACATCACAGTTCGTGATTCTGTGACATGGGTGGGCGGCACCAGTGGCGAATGGTTCAACCCCGCCAACTGGGCCGTCACGGGCAGCCTTGGCACCACCGGCGTGGTGCCTGACAAGAGCAACGTCACCAGCGTGGTGGTGCCTGCGGGTACGAGCATCAGTTTTGATCACAACACGCGAAGTGGGTTGGCTGAAGCTGGCACAGTCACTGTGAGCAACCTGACCTACAGCGGTATCAGTGGCTCCAATTTGAACCTCAAGACAGGCAGCCTGACCATTGGCACCACCGGTACATTGGGTGGGCTGGAAGGTTTGGCTGGCACCACCTTGACCACAAACGGCACGTTGTCGGTTGATGCGGCCGCAGGAACAACAAAGATATTTACCGGCACATTGGCAGGCACGGGTGCAGTTACCAAGACGGGTGCTGGCACTTGGCTGCTGATGGGGAGCAACACCTATTCGGGCGCAACCACGGTGAATGCGGGCACGATCGGCGCGTACAGCAACACCGCATTAGGGACGAGCAGCGTCACATTGGCGGACAACACCACGCTGTTGTTAGGTCGCGCAGTGACGACTGTGGCCAACGATCTGATCCTCAATGGTGCAGCCGTTGTGGACTTTGATACAGCTGTGGATTACCTCGTAGTCGCCGGTGGCGGTGCCGGTGGTATTGGCACAGCGAGTGCCCACGGTGGTGGGGGCGGTGGCGGTGGCGGTGTGTTGACTGGTACAACTTCTACCTTAGCAAGTGGTGCTTTGACCGTGACAGTGGGTGCTGCAGGTACAACGACCACTGCGGCAGGTGTGCCAGGCGGAAACTCTGTACTTGACACCTTCGTGGCTGCTGGCGGCGGTGGCGGCGCTTCTTATTGGAGTGGGGGTGTGGCCACTACGGGTGGTTCGGGTGGTGGTGGTGCCGTCAGTGCGACCGCTGCAAACCGTTTGGGTAAATCAGGCACAGCGGGTCAAGGTAATGCTGGTAGCAATGCCAGCGCGGGTTCGTACGACTACGCCGCGGGTGGCGGCGGTGGCGCAGGTGGTGCGGCCGGTAGTTACTCTGGCGATACTGGCGGCGCGGGTGGTATTGGTGTGTTCAGCGATATCAGCGGCACCAGCGTCATGTACGGCGCTGGCGGCGGTGGCGGTGGCTATCCTGGTGGAACGGCTTCATCTGGTGGTGGTGCGGGGGGCAGCTATGCGGCTGGCGGCGCTTCCACCAATGGCACCGCTGGCACGGTCAACACGGGCGGCGGCGGCGGCGGCGGCATTGGTAATACGGGTGGCGCATTTACATTGGGCGCTGCTGGTGGCTCAGGTATCGTCATCGTGCGCTACTTGGGTGGCAGTGCGGGGACTGGCGGATCTATCACCTCTGGTACTGGTGCAGTCAACGGTTACACCTTGCACACTTACACCACCGTTGGTACAAGTTCGCTCACATTGAACGCTGTCTCTGCCACACTGAGTGGTCGCATCACAGGCGCAGGCGGTTTGTCGGTGAATGCCGCTGGCGGCACACTCACGCTGAGTGGTAACAACGCATACACAGGCAACAGCGTCATTGCCAGCGGTAAAGTGATCACCAGCCATGCCAACGCATTGGGCAACAACTCGGCCGTGAGTTTGAGTAACGTCAGCGGTGCCTTGTTGCAACTCAACAGCAGCTTAGGCATTGGCTCTTTGGCGGGTGGCGGCACCACAGGTGGCCATTTGGTCTTGAGCACGGGCACTGTCTTGACTACCGGTGCAAACAACACCAGCACCACCTATGACGGCGCCATTTCTGGCGCGGGTGGTCTAGCCAAGTCTGGCACAGGCACTTGGACGGTTACCAGCAACGGCACCTACACAGGCGCTACCACGATCAACGCAGGCACTTTGGTACTGTCCAACAATGCGCCCACCACATCAAGCGCTTCGTTTGCGGGCGCAGGTGATTTGCGTATTGAATCGGTTGGCACAGGGTTCACAGGCGCTTTCTCGACATCGGGATGGACGTTTGGCAGCACACTTGGCGGTTTGACGGTTGGTCAAACGACCAATGGCAATGCCGTATCAATTTATGACGCGGCCATCACAGGCCCCATCAAAGCCTACGGCAGCGGCATCACCGTCAGCGGCAATCTGTCGGCTGCGAATGTGTTGATGAAAGCCACGGGCAACATCACCTTGGAAGCCTCAAAGTCGATCACCACCAATGGTGGCGACATCACCTTGTGGGCGGACAGCGATGCATCGGGCGCAGGTGGCATCTCCATCAAGACAGGTGCCACGCTGGATTCGCGCCGTGCGGTTGACCGCACTGCAAGCTTGATAAGCGCGGCCACGGGTGGTGGTGCCATTACCTTGGCTGGTGGTTTAGATGATGGTGGCGTGGTTTCCAGCACAAGTAGTCTTATCGGCGGCTTGGTTGCCAGTGATGGGCGCCCTGACGGATATGCCGTGAACTACGGTGGCACCAATATTCAATACGGCATCATGCTCGGTACAGAAGGAGCATTGGCAACGCAAAACGCCAACATCAAGCTCTACTCAGGTGGCGGCGACATTCGTCTCAATGGCCGAGTCACCACGGTGGTCGGTGGCGGTGGCAATGGTCCTACTGGCTTGGTGGCATTCCAAGGGGTGAATATGGACGCTGGCGTGGAGGGTGATCTGCGCCTGTTGGGCACGGCTGCGGTGAGCACGCTGTATCCAGTGGGGATCGACTTGCAGGGCTGGCGAGGTGCCACGGGTGCGGGCGGCACTTTCCAAACTAAAAACGGCGATATTCAAATGGTGGGGCAGGCATCGGGCGCCACCTCAACAGGCGTTGGCATTTCTGCTTTGGCACAGAGCGATGCTCTGCGATTGGTGATTGCGGCAACAGGCACAGGGGCTGTCTCCATCAATGGCAAAGCCATCGACGCGTCACCCAAGGATTTGACACTGAGCGCTGTCGATATTTTGGCCGCCAGTGGCGCCATTCACTTGGTGGGCGAAAACACGGGCGTGATTTTTGGTTCATGGCCAAGCCCTGCAACCAACTATTTGGGCAGCCGTGCTGGTGGCTTGGTGACAGCTTCGACATCTGATGTTTACCTCACTGGCAACAAGTTAGATTTCTCTTCACCCGCCGCCGTGAAAACCACAGGCCATGTGTACGCAGAGCCTTTGGGTACATCGTTCTCTGCCGCACAAACTTTCTCATCCAGCTTCACGGTGGACGCATCCGCCACCGCTTTGACGTTTGGTAAATCTGGCAACACCCAAGGCATCACCCTGACAGGCGGCTATACCGTGGGCGGTCCTGTTGATATGTATGGCGGCGCTTTGGCCATCAATGGGGCTTTGACCGCGACCAGCAGCTCTGTGGATTTGTATGCCACGGGTGCCGTGACGCAAACAGCCGCCATCACCGCGTCTGGCTTGGGTCTACACGG
>JACCDW010255564.1_pt1 | contig 21310 bp, 23 predicted proteins | sample 7449781 | NCBI WGS metagenome assembly JACCDW01 (sample SAMN15323449, study PRJNA562643) | freshwater metagenome | isolation source: river surface water | place: USA:Blue River Watershed | collected 2017-08-18
GTAATTAATAATGTCACATTAAATGAATTAGGATTAAAAGCAAAACAAATTATTGATTCAATGTATCATTTATGTCAATATTATTATATTTATGCAATTGTAAGTTTGTTACATGCAAATTTAACTCCAACCAAAGTTACGGATGTTTCTCTTCAAACATCCATGTCAAAAGCATTACAAAAAAATAGTTCATCCTAAATTTAGGATTTCTTTAAGTACTCTTTTTTTAATATAAATAATTTTAATATAAAGAAATTATATATTTCTTTAAGTACTTTTTCATTTACCAAAATTTATACTTTAGGTTCAGGATAAGAAGGTTCAGGTGGTAATTGCATATCGACATCAGGGATAGAGGGTGTAGTATCATTGGGTAATTTTACATTAGTTCCTTTTTCAAAATCCCTTTTGATATGTACAAGGTCATCAACTTCTTTAAAAATACTTCCACCTAAAGCAATCATACTCATAATTGTAGCAATAGCAGTAGATGGGAGACTTGAGCCACCACTTCCTCCACCACTGCTACTTTTCTTTTTCTTTTTTTTAAAATTTTCTTTTGTACTAATCCATTTATCTAGAATGTAAAAAAGAAGTATAATTATGAATATCCAAATAAGAATCATTTCACTCTACAAATATATAATATTTTATATTTTACTTTTTTAATTCAATGTACTTTGAACTCCCGTTGAACCAAAACCACCACTTCCTCTTGCAGTTTCACTTAATTCATTTACTTCACGAATTTTAGGACGTATTGCTCTTTCTAATATACATTGTGCAACTCTATCTCCCTTTGCAATTTGAAATGTTTGTTTTCCACTATTATGTACTACAATACCAATTTCACCACGATAATCACAATCAATAACACCTGCATTAATAAAGATACCATGTTTTGCCGCTAAACCAGAACGAGGAGCAATACGAAGATAAAAATTCGAAGCATCTTCATCATTTAGGAAATTACCAGACCAAGATACAGCAAGACCAGTTTTTACAATTTTCCAACAATTGGGTTCTATAATAGTGTTTTCACATGAATGTAAATCCATACCAATGGCTTGATTACTTCCATAAGTAGGAATTTTTGCATCTTCATTTAATTTACGAAATTGAATTTCTAAAGAGTTCATGATAAATTTATTATAGGAAATATATTTTATAAGATATTTCGAACGCGAATGATTGAGTATATAAAAAAAATAAAACAAAGAGTAGAAAATGGAGGAATTACGTTGCAATATTTGCACAGATATTATTGAAGGTGAAGTAATACGCTTAAAATGCAATCCAGATTTGCATTATTTTTGTGAAGAATGTATTACTGGATGGTATGTAGAATTAAAAAAAAATAAATATAAATATATGTATGATAATGAAAATGAATATATGATGAGAATGTGTCCAATATGTAGACAAGAAGGTGGATTATTACCTTTATTTAAACAAGAGAATTATATACCAAGTATACATTCAAGAAAAGTATGTAAACCGAAGATAAAGAAAGTAGGAATCAAGAAGCAAATAAAAAAAGAAATGAAAAAGAAAGAATTATGTTCATATTTGATATATGGATTTATAAAATGTAAGAGAGTAGGAAATGAAAAATATGGAGGATGTTGTTATCAACATGCAAATAAAGTAAATCATAATAGTGAGGAAGAAAATGAAATATTTGAAGAAATTAAAGGAGACAAAAAGCAAGAAAAGATATAAAAAAAAGTAAATTTGAAAAAGTAAAATGGCGAGTATGATGAATGATTTGTTTCATAATTTTTTTATTAGGTGTGAATATAAAAATTTTACGAAGACTATGGTCTGGTTCCTTTTTATGTTCTAATACTTGTAATCGATTTTCATATGCATCATGATAATTCATAAGTAATGAAAATACAGAAAGAGATGTACATGTTATATTTTTAAAAGATGGGTCACATGGATGAAAATAGAATTTGAAAGAAAGAATATAAAAATAAAGATAAAAAGCAATTTGATTTAAATAAGATAAATTATATTTTGAAGTATATGTATATTCTTTTCGAATCTTTTCATCCAATAAATAAATTACATAAAAAATATGAAGATAAAAAGAAAATGAAATTGTATCCTTTGATGTCCATGCATTTGAAAGTGAATAAATACAATAAAATAAAAAATATTGTAAATATTCTGGTTTTATCCATGCATCTTGAATATTTTTCTTTTTTTGAAGAATAAGAGGATGATAATAATATGAATTAATATAATCAAAACATTGATTTGATATCGTGAAATGAATATTTTCACTCATCTTTCTCTCTTTTTGTATCACATTTCTTTATTCTACCTTTGACTCATTTGTCCAATTTTTCTTTTCAAATTATTTCGACTTAAAGAAAAATGAACATTCATTTTATAGTATTGAGATTTTACAAAATGGAGAAGAAGGAGTACACACAAGAGGAGAAAGATGCGTATCGCAAGATGAGACAGGAGAAGTTTCAGCAAGCTTATCGAGAGGCAAGAGATGAGATTATAAGGGATGCTGATTTTCGAATGGAAGAGGCAAAATCAAGGAATGAGGAACAGGCAATTTTGTATTCTTTTCATTTTGCGAAGGATGCATCAGCGAAGGTAGATTCAAATGGAACAAAGATTGTATTTGGTGAGGGTATTCGTCTTCTGGATATTCTTACGAAGGGACGCCAATCATTTTTGAATGTATTGAATGAACATTTTAACAAGGATGGAGAGACAAAGTATCATTGTGGTTTTTTCAAGAAGTATCGTGCAGATGGTAGTGGAATCAATGATTGGAATATTTATGTTTCATGGGCTCCTCTTAAACCTCGTACAGAGAAGAAGACTCCTCCTAAGAAAGTGTCAAATGTGGAGAAGAAGACTGAAAGTACTGAGAAGAAGGTAGAGAATACGAAGAGTGAGAAGAAGGGATATAAGCCAGTGATTCGTCCTCCATTTGCAAAGAAAAATAAGAATACTAAGCCTGTAGAGAAGAAGGGAGAAGTGAAGAAGACAGAGACAAAGAAGAGTAGTCCTGAATCTTGGGCAGGAAAAGTTGCATCTACTGCATAAATTGTATGTACATTGTAAATAATAAAATGTAAATATGTATTGATTGTAATTATGATTTTGTATATTTGTAAATTTTTGTGAATAATTTTATTCTTTGATAAAAGAATAAAAGGATATAAAAAAAAAGAGAGAAAAGAAGAAAGATAAAATGTCTGTATTAAAGAGATTACAAAAGGAATTAAAGGAGATTCAAACGGACCCACCTGAAAATTGTTCAGCAGGGATTGTAGGAGATAATTTTTTTGAATGGGAAGCAACTATTATTGGACCTAAAGATACACCTTATGAGGGTGGTATGTTTCAATTATCAATTCATATTTCAAGTGAATATCCATTTAAACCACCACAATGTAGATTTCGAACAAAAATCTATCATCCAAATATAAATAGTTCAGGACAGATATGTTTAGATATATTGAAGAATCAATGGACACCATCTTTAACGATATCAAAAATGTTATTATCGATATTAGCATTAATGGACCAACCGAATCCAGATGACCCATTAGTGACAGAAATTGCGAATGAAATGAAACACAATGTAGAGAGATATAAAACAACAGCAAGAAATTGGACAATACAATATGCATCTTAAGAATCAAAAATAGAATCTAATCCAATTAAAGAACCTTGAGAAATATATTCAATACTTGCACCACCACCTGTTGAAACATGATAAAATGAATGTTTCTTTTGATTAACATATCCTGCAGTATCACCACCACCTACAATAACTTGACAAGAAGATTGTTGTAAGATAGAGATGAGAGAATCAGTTCCTTGTATAAATCCTTTTTCTGTCCATCCCATAGTACCATTCCAAAGAACGATATCATGTTGTTGAATGAGTTGATATAATTCATGTAAGCTTTGAGTGCCGATATCAAAGATTTTATTTTCAGGAGAGACAGAAGAGATTTTATAATTCCAACGGAGATAATCATTATTTTGATTGATACCATCTGTAGCAATGATAAGATTGCAATGTTTTTTGGCTTCATCTAAAGCATCTTTATTTTTTTGATTCATTCCTTCAATAAGATTTGAAAGAATACCACCACCTAAATAGATAGTTTTTACTTTCTTACATAATTTTTGTAAAATAGGAATTTTATCATCTATTTTTGCACCACCTAAAATCATGAATATCTTTTTGTTTTCAGGATTCTCTAAAATTTCATCAAATGCATCCAATTCTTTTTGAATACATTTTCCATAATAACAAGGCATTCTTCCTGAAAATCCACAAATACTAAAATGTTTTCGATGAGAACATCCAAATGCATCATTTACATACACATCTCCCATTTGTAGAAGTTGATTTTGAAATTCTTCACTTATCTCTTTCTTCTCATAATCCGTCTCTTCTTTGTAAAATCGTATATTTTCCATTACCCAAATTCTACAATCCAATTCTTCTTCTATCTTCTTTTCACTCTCCTCTCCCATTCCCTTTTCTAAAAATCCAACTTTTTCACCTAAATACTTTTCTAATACAGGAACTACAATTCTCAATGAATATTCTTCATCCCAACCATTGGGTCTTCCTAAATGACTTACTAAAATAACTCGTTTAGGATGATTTTGAAGAATGGTTTTTAATGTTGGTAAAATAGAAGTGATACGATAATCATCTGTAATGATTCCATTTTGAATAGGAACATTCATATCTACACGCAAAATAACTCGTTGAGAATAGAAATCGGCATTTTCAAAAGAATAGGATTGAGTGGTTTCATGATTTGTTTTCTTTGATAAATGTGTGTGACGATAACTTTGATACATCCATATTTTACAATCTTTTTCATTTTCCATTTTATCAAATCCATCTCTATCCATTCCTGTTTCCAAAAATCCTATCTTTACATCGATATGTTTCTTACATAAAGGAATGACTACTTCAGGTATATATTCTTTTGTGACTGATTTTCTTAAATCTACACATACATGAATATTTCTTACTTGACTATCTAACATTTCTTGAAGATGATGTATGAAAGATTGAATTTTGGATTCTTCTGTTTCATTCAGTTTCATATTTTCCAAATTTAAAGGAATATTTACACTTCTATCTTTCAATTCAGGATTTCCTCTTCTCTGCTTTCTATCTCTATATTTCATCATATGCAAAAATAAACGTACCATTTGTGCTGAATATGACCATTCATTATCATACCATATCATAAATTTATATTTACCATTTCCCATATCTAAAGATGCTTTGGAATCAATAATCGATGGATGAGTCGTAGTTAAAAAATCACAACTTACTAAAGTATCTTTGGTGACGTGAATCACTTCATCTCTTTCATCGTCTAATTCTTTTATCATTTCTAATACTTCATGTAATGTTTTAGATGTGTCACGACATTCAACATTTAAATCAACTAAAGATACATTACTTACAGGAACACGAAGAGATGTTCCATGTATTAATCCTTTTAATTCAGGAATCACTGCACTAATTGCTGAAGATGCACCTGTTGTATGAGGAATAATATTGTTTAATATACAACGATTGGTACGAGCATTTTTATTTAAAATATCAACTGTATGCTGACTTGCAGTAGTGGAATGGATAGTAGTAAAATTACCGTGGAGAATACCAAGATTATCTTGTAACCATTTAAGAACAGGAGTGATACAATTGGTAGTACAAGAAGCACTTGAAACAATGGATTCACCTTTATATTCTTTATGATTCACACCATAAACAAAGGTTTTCGTGGAATCTTTTGCAGGAGCAGACATCATAACGAAATCGACATTATGTTCTTTGCATTTTTCTTGGGTGAGATAACTTCCAGTGCAATCAAAAACGAAATCAACATTGTAATTGCGCCAAAGAAGATTGGAAGCATTACGGTCACGGAAGATATGAATACGTTGTCTGCGTTCATTCATTGAAATTTCAAAATTATCTTCATCAATGATTTTAAAATAGAAATTACGAGAATAATGATGAACAGAATCATATTTTAAATATTGTTCAACATATTTCATTTCTAAAATAGGTGCATTGATACAACGAATTTCCACATCAGGATTTTCTAATAATTGCATAAATATACACTTTCCTATTCTACCAAAACCATTTATACCCACACAATATACCATTTCTATATTTTTGAAAAAGAATCTTTTCATCTATTTTTGACGAAAAGAGAATTAGATAGAAAGAATGAGATTATTTTTTGGTAGAACGTTTTGTTTTCTTCTTTTTGGAAGAAGATTTGCGACGGCGACGCCCACCTTGTTGAGTTAAAGAAGGATTTTGAGCTGAAGATTGAGCTTGATTTACAGAAGAATTTTGAGATGAATTTACAGAAGGATTTTGTTTTTTTTTTTCAGTTGATTCTGTCATTGGTCCTAAATAATTTCCCATTTTATATATTCTATACAATAGGAATAGAAAATATTATAATTTTAATTCTCGAATTTTGGCTAATAATTGTTTTTTGGTATAATATTTTCCTTTATTCGAAACTTTCATATTATGTTTTTTTAATATCTCTCTTAATTCACTATTTGTTAATTTCATCTTTTTTATCTTTTTATATCCACCTTTCAATGCTTTTTCTATCTTTGATTCTTCACCTCCCTCTACAGCTGGAGGTGTTGCAGAATTGGTAACACTTCCATAATTAGGAATTGTTGATTCAGGTTTTGGTTCTTCACCATTTGGATTTTCTAATGCATTTTGAAATTCATTATTATTATTTTGTTCTTTTGGATTTTTAACAGGAATGGTACTTCCAACATTTTGTTTATTATTTTTTCTATTGTTATTGATAGTTTTGGATGCTTCTAAAGAGGCATTATTGACTTTAATGGGTTCTACAATTGTTGAAGGTTTTGTATTTGCATTTGCTGTTGTTGTAGTTTGATTTGCAACAAATGGTTGATTGGGTGCAGGACAAGGTTTATTTAAATCAGGGTGTCTTTGTGTAGAACTTATAATTCCCATTTCTCTAATTACTTTTTATATATTTTTTATTCTTGATTGGGATGTGAAATTAAATAATTTAAAATTTGATATACAAATTGAAAACTAATTCGTTTTCTTGCAAAATCTCGACTTTCACGATAATTCGTTAAAAACATACTATGATACTCTTCTCTCTTCTTCTCCAAATATTGATTAAAACGTTTCACTATCCCTCTTTGTTCTATTTCACTTAAAGGTGGATGTATTTGCAAAGATGCATAAGTTCTATCTGTATCTTTTCCAATATACAAATCTTTTCCATGTTCTAAAAATTCCAAATGTATTCTCTTTTCTACTCCATCATCTAATGCATGTAAAAAGATTCGTGTATTTGGATTACTTACTATTTCATCACTATCTTCTTTTTGATATACACGAGATATTACAATACCCTCATTTTGTGGTAAATGATATAATTCACCTCCTATCATCCAATGTGTGAATTCACTAATTTCGAATTCTTTATATTTTTTGGAAGGAAAAAAATAAGTGGGAATGATATAATTATCGTTATGTTCATCTCTTTTTTGGAAAAGAAAAGAAGTGACAGTAAAAGTGGTATCATGAAAAACACGTTGTTCAAAAAGATTCATTCGTATGATTTGAAATCTTTCTAAAAACATCTTTCTTAAAAGAATATCACTCTTTCGAATCGATGACCAAAAATTAATCGGTAAAATAAATAATCCTCCACTTGGATTTCCATGTATCACTGTCTTTAAAAAACATTTATACAAATCATTTACACCATACATACGAAACGTCTCTTTTTCATTTGTTTTATTTAATGCAAGATAAGGAGGATTGGTTATAATGAAAGTATTTTCATAATGAGGAGGATTTTGAATACTATCACGAATATCTGTTCCTTCCATATGTTGTTCTAAATCAAAATAATCAATATGAAGAGAAGAGAGAGGAAGATTGTAATAATTTTCGAGAAAACGTAATAAATGACCTTTTCCTACAAAAGGTTCCATAAAATGAGTGGAATCATGAGGAGGTAAAAGAAAATCTTGAAAGATATAATTGTATTCTTCTGTATAAAATTTACCTAATTGTTTTTTGGATTCTTTATCAATCACAGAAATAGTTCCGGATTCCATAATTTTCTTCTAATTCCATTTTATAAATTTAATTTCGTATTTTTACTTTCTCAAACGCTTTTCTACATTTTGCAATTCCTCAGGTGTATTTACACCCATCATTTGATATTTATTCTCTTCAGGTATTTGATATACATAATATTCTAAATCCTCATGACGATTGATGATATCAAAAATATCAGTAAGATAATATTCATTTTGAACATTTTGATTGGTAATTTTGGGAATATAGGTTTTTAAAATCATAGATTGGAAATAATAAATACCACAATTGACTTCTTTGATTTTCTTTTCTTCTTCTGTACAATCTTTATCTTCGCGAATTCCTTGAAATTCCTTTTTTCCATTTTTCAAAATTCTTCCATATCCCTTTGGTTCATCTAAATTCATAGTTATTAATCCTGCATCTTCACATTCATTCACAAATTGAACAATTGTTTCTTCATGAATACAAGGCATATCTCCATTCAAAATTAAAACATAATCGTCACTTTCTAAAGAAGATAAACAACATTGAATTGCATTTCCTGTTCCTAAAGGAGAAGGTTGTTGTATAAATTCAATATTTGAATTTTTGGATAAAATGGGTTTGAGAGTCTGTTGAATGGTTGAATGATGTTTTCCAGTGACAATAAGAATTTTGGAGGGAGATACTTTTTGAACAGTTTCTAAAATACGAACTAACATAGGTTTTCCTAAAACAGGATGAAGCACTTTGGGTAAATTGGAATTCATTCTTTTTCCTTCACCTCCAGCCATTAAAATAACAACAAATCGGGGAGTTTTTGTAGGTTTTTCTTGAGTAGGATGCATAAACATGATGAATATATATTATGTGAAATGGATATTATTATAAAAATATGAACTTAAAAAAATCGGGAATAATTCCATTTCTCAATCTGTCATATTTGGTCTTGAAAAGATTCTTCTTCTTCACAATCTTGATTTCCAATTTGTGAATAATCTTCATGTACATAAGAATTATCTTCAATATAAAATTCTTTTCCTTGATGAATATAATAATAACCTTTATTTTTACCAAGAATAATGGTATCAAGCGGTTTTTCTATTTCATAAGAATAAGAAGAATTAGAAAGGGAATCTTTTACAATGGTTATTTTCTGTTCATCACTACAATAATAGGGTTTATGTAAGAAACTAAATTGGTAAGAAAGACCTAAAATAAGAACTTGTGTTTCTACATAATGGCGAAGACTTCGAATTCCATTTTTTAAAAAAATATGTAATTCATCTGTTCCTTCTCCTCCATTTTCAAATAATTCATACACGAAATTTTCACTTGGGAATTGAAATCGTGTATTACGATGTCGTTGAAAATAGATATAAATAAATTCAGGATTCTCATAAGATAATCGAAATACATCATCAAAAAGTTCTAACAAATATTGAATATTTTCATTCTCTTTTAAAACACGAACATATATCAATTCATTACAATAATCATCACTATTCATATATTCATCTTTTACAATCATTTCAACACCAAATAAATGTTCATGACAAAAGACTCGAAACTTTTTATATTCATGACGAATATAAGAATTATTACATAAAAATTCCCATATATAGGGGATATTATCTAAAATTTTGCAATATTCTTCAGCATTTTTGGAATCAATATCATAAGTGATATGTTTTCCAGAAAAGAAGACATAATCAATAATATTACGTTCAATATCAGGTGTAATATTCATTTCTTTAAATTCAAATATTTTTTTATATCAAATAGCAAAAAAAGGAATGTAGAGGGTTTATTTTTCATTTTTTTATGAGTTTTTACGTTTGATAAAAAATAGAAGACGTAAATAAAAAATTTATTTTGTAATGGGGATGAAATGCAATTTTATGTAAAATGGATATAATTATAAAAAATATGAATTTTAATTTGGTATTGAAGATTCTTTTTCTTCACAATCTTCGTTTCCAATTTGTGAATAATCTTCATGTATATAAGGATTATCTTCAATATAAATTTCTTCTTCTTCATCTTCATCTTCTTCTTCATGAATATAATAAAAACCTTTATTTTTATCAAGAATAATGGTTTCAGGAGATTTTTCTATTTCATAAGAATAAGATGCATTCGATAAAGAATCTATGAATACACTTATTTCATGAGTCTCATGAACATATAATTTATTATGTAAAAAACACATATGAAAAGCCAATCCATGAATTAGAACTCGTGTTTCTACATAATGACGAAGACTTCGAATTCCATTTTTTAAATAAGAATTTAATTCATTCGTTCCTTCTTCATTTTCAATTAAGTTATGAACAAATTCTTCATTTGGAAATTGAAATCGTGTATTACGATGACGTTGAAAATACATATAAATAAATTTAGAATCTTCACAATATATTTTAAATAATTTATCAAAATGTTCTAACAAATATTGAATATTTTCATTTTCTCTTAAAACACGAATATATATTAATTCATTACGATAATCACTACTATTAAGATATTCATCTTTCACAATCAATTCAACACCAAATAAATGTTCATGACAAAAGATTCGAATCTTTTTAAATTCACGACGAATATACGACTTATTTAATAAAAACCTCCGTATGTATCGAAAATTCTTCAAAATTTTGCAATATTCTTCAAGATTTTTTGAATCGATATCACAAGTGATATGTTTTCCACAATATAAAACATAATCAAGAATATTACGTTCAATATCAGCTATGATACTCATTTCTTTAAATTCAAATATTTTTTTATATCAAATAGCAAAAAAAGGAATGTAGAGGGTTTATTTTTCATTTTTTTATGAGTTTTTACGTTTGATAAAAAATAGGATACGTAAATAAAGAAATGGTCTTTTTACAACCGATAGGAAAATCGATATTTGATTATTTGGATATGAAAATGCAATTTCATATTGCACAAAAGATGCCTGAATATAGACAATATTTACGTATAGAATTGAAATTTGGTAATGAAAAGAGATGTTTTCGAGAGAATCATATATGTGAAACTTGTATCTATGTAATGATTGAAAATATGTTATTTGAATTAGGAGAGGGGATTGGAGAGAGAGTTTTAGAGGAATATGAGATATTAGATGGATTATATGAATTTTTAGAAAAAACGATAAATAGGGTGTATCAAAGAGAGTTATATGAATATTTATATGAAAAAGAAGAAGTGGGAAAAATGATATATCCACATCAAAGTAAAAAGAAAGATTTTTGTATCATACATCATTTAAAGATAAATATTCATGAGGATAATGTGAGTGAAAGGGTATATAGAGCTTATAAAAAATGTATTGAGGATTATATACATAATGAATTTTGTGAGGCATGTGGAGATTTTGGACATAAAAGTTATTCGGTGGATTGTTTATTTGTGGAAGATGTATCTTCTTGAAGTTGTTGTTTTTTATTTTTGAGAGATTGAATCTGTTCTTCAATCTCTTTAGTACTTTGATTATGTAAATGAGTCATATATTGTCCAAAACTTCCTTTAAAATCATAAGTACCCGTATGATTTAAATTGCATAATAAATCTGCCCAAATGGTATATCCAGAATTGATGCAACGCTGACAGAAAGCATAATCTTCACTAAGATATCTTTTTGAATCAGGACAGATAAAACAATCAAAAAGGGCATAGAAATGGTCACGAACTTCAGGAGAATCATATCCAGAGACATCATTTTTATATTTGGTTTCAGGATATTTATCACGTAATGTTTCGATAACTTCTCTTTTAATCATCATGAACCCATTACCACCATATAAACAAGGAATATAACCATCTTCAATTTTTATTTCTCCTTGTTTAATGTTAATCACATAATCAAGACTGAGAGCTTGAATAGAATCAATTTTTTGATTGGAATTTTCTTGGATTTGATTCCAATTAAGTCCTTTTTTTGGATAAATACCACATGTGATATCTTTATTGGATTTTATCATACGAATGACACTTTGAGGATTAAAAGAGATATCTGCATCCACAAAGAAAAGATGAGTAATATGGGGATTGGAGAGAGCAAGAGCGACATAATAATTACGAGCACGTTGAATTAAACTTTCATTTCCCATAGTATGAACAGTGAGTTGGATATCATGAATTTGACATAATTTTTGTAATTGTAAAACAGAATGCAAATAACCGCGATGTAAGACACCACCGTAACAAGGAGTTGCTAATAAAATATGAATGGGTTTAGGAAGACTCATATTGTGATGATTATGAATAGAGTAGAAAAAGAAATGAAAAAAAAAACGAAATAAAATATATTTTCTTTAAGTAGTATATTCTTTATTCCATGTCATCGAAAAAGAATGCGAAAACAAGTTTAACATTAGCACAGAAGAATAATCCACAGACACCTTATCGAAATCAAATTCTTTATAATCAAGTTACAAATTCTTCACAAGCCATTACTACCAATTTAATATCAGGAAATATTATCACATCAAATCAAAGTGGTATTACACATGTAGGTAATTTGGATTCTTTGGTAGTAGATGGAACAACACAATTAAAAGGAGATGTGGTGAGTTATGAGACATTATTTGTGAATCAAATGGAAGCAGTGTATTCAAATATAGATATATTGAATCCAGTGAATATAACAGGAGATTTGAATGTATCTGGAAATATATATGGTAATATACAAGGTAATATTACTTTAGATAATTTAAGTATATCAGGGAATATAGATGCAGGAGGTAATATTTTAGCAGGAATAGATTTATCGGCAAATGGAAATATAACAGCAAATGGAAATATAACAGCAAATGGAGATTTGATAGTAAATCAAAATGCAAATATAATGAATATTTTGGATGTAAATAATATTGTAAATATACAAAATCAGTTAAATGTAAATGGAAATATCAATGTTGAAAAAGAATTTTATGCAAATGGAAATGTATATTTAGGTAATTCAATTACAGATACAACTAATATATCTGGACCTTTGATATCTAATGGTATTGTGACTATATCGAATACCACAGTTAGTACAAGTGTATCAACTGGAGCTTTAGTGGTTGGAGGTGGAGTTGGTGTAAATGGAAGTATAAATATATATGAAGATACAAATATACGTGGTAATGTGTATGCAGGTTCTTCATCTGGAATGACGAATGTTCCTTTATATATAGGTGCGCAAAGTAAACTTGTATATTTAGGAAATATAAATTTCTATGATCCAACTACAAGAAATATATTGAATGTTGGAGGTAATATTTATGTGCAAGATATGATTAAAGTAATAGGAACAAGAACAAGTACATCAACAACAACAGGTGCAATGACATTAAAAGGAGGATTAGGAGTAGCAGAAAATATTAATGCAGGAGGAGATATAAATACATCAGGAAATGTAAAAGTAGGTAATGTATCTTCGTATGTTTCATTGAATCAAACAGGAGATGTGATACAAACAGGTAATTTACAAATAGGAAGTTCAAATCAAATTTTATTATCTCCATTAAATGGTGGAATTGCAAATATAGGAAATATAGTAAATGTAGGAAATGCAAATATTACAAATAATATGCAAATAGGAACTGGTACATTTTTATATGGTTCAAATGGTGGAATTGATTCAACACAATTAAATACAACAAGTGTATATTCTACAAATGTATATCCAAAAACAGATGGTGGAGATTTATATATACAAGGTCAAAGTCTTTCCAGTAATATTCATATAGGAAGAGTCACAGATAATTTGTTTATTTCAGGAAATATATCATTTACAGGAAATGTATCAAATTCGAATGTTACAAATTTAAATATATCGAATAATACAATTACATTAAATACAGGAAATGCAACTACAATACCAGCAGGTACAGGTATTTATGTATTTGGAAATGTGACACCCAATGTAGAACCGAGTATTACATTAGATAATACAGGAAATTGGGTATTTACAAATTTAGTGGGAAATACTTATAGTATAGCAAATATAGATGTACTTAAGAATTTTGTAGGAATTATAGGAACAGGACCATATACATTACAGATTGAATCAAATGCAAGTATTTTTGAAGTAGATTCTGCAGATACAAATATTCAAGGTAATTTAAATGTATCAGGAAAAACTACATTTAATTCAAATGTAGTATTGACGAATGGTGGAGATATATATTCGAATGGTTCGAATACATTAATTGTAAAAAACACAACAGGGAGTGGAGTATCAAATATAGATTTATGGAATGGAACATTATTTGTAGGAGATGGTACTACATCTACAATTAGTTTAAATGGAACTTCAGGAAATATAACTGCAACAGAATTATCTATTACAGGAAATACAAATTTAGGAACAACATTATCAAATTCTGTAAATATAGCAGGTCCTACAACCATTGCAGGTATATTAAATATTTCAAATACAACAGCAAGTACAAATTCAACAAATGGAAGTTTAGTAGTAGGAGGAGGAGTAGGAATAGGTGGAGATGTGAATATGGAAGGTAATTTATTTATAGGAGATAGTACATCCAATATTAAAATCAATAGTAATGCAACAGTATTTGTGAATGGAACACAAGTTTCTATTTCAAATCCATGGGGAGTCTCAGGAACAAATATATATTATAATAGTGGAAATGTGGGAATAGGAACATCTTCACCAAATTATAAATTAGATGTGAATGGAAGTGCAAATATTACAAATGGTATTTATAATAATATAGGTTCAGGAACTAATTATGATTGTTATATTAATGATAATCAATTAAATTCAGGATATAGTGTGAATACAACTACTGAATTAGCATTAAATTATTCAGGATATCAAGGTGGAAATACACAATTTCGAGATACAACTTTTTTTAACGGTAAAAAACAAGTAATTGGAAGATTTGAAGGAAGTACTGGTTCATTTATAGTCAATAGTGATACTAATGGTATTTTTAGTAATGCATTATATATAAGAAGTGGATATAAAGGTATTACACCAACACCTAAATGTGTGACTTATGAAATTGCGGATACAGGAACACATTATTTTTGGGATAATGTCGAAGTATCAGATGCAATTATAAATAAAGGTAATGTAAACATAGGTCCGGGACAAAATGGAACAAATGTAATATCAGGAGGTGGTATGATAAATCTTACTCCATCATATCAAAATGGAGATAAACAAGGAAGTTATAATTTGACGAATATACCTATTTCATCTATTTTAGGAATACCATCTGGAGGAGCTGATAATGTAGCTGGATATTTAATAGTAACATCAATGGTTAAAAATTCATCACAAGGAGGTTCAGCTGTAGGAACAGGTTTTTTGACTAAATCAGCAGGAGATAATTATTTTGGAATAACGACATTAACTACTCGTATATCCGGACAAATTGGAGTTTTTCAATTTTATTATCTAGATAAAAGTGGAACTCCTACTCTACAAATTAAAACAAATGGTGTTGATACCTATAGTACTGTACAATTTATAGGTGGTATATAAATATTATTTCCATTCTAAAAGAACATTTTTCGAGATACTATGATACACATCTTTATATAAATCATCCACATTGGAATAAAATTGTGGATAATAGATTCCATTACAATAAATTTTCACATCAGGTCTTTTTTCAAAAATATCAATTAAATCCAATGTTTCTTCGCGATTTAATCCAATATCTTTGCTATAATTTAAAGATAATGTAAAGATAGGAATTTTCTTTTCATGAGCTAAATGAAAGATACCTTTTTTGAAAGGAAGAGGTTTATGAAAACAATGTTGTTCAGTTCCTTCAGGAAATACAATTACATTTTTACCTGATTGAGTAATTTCTGTCACAATCTTTTTTACTTCTTCACCACTATTTTTATCTCCTCGTTTGTAAGATATTAATTGCATTCTTTCAAATAATTCATCTTTGATATATCCAAATAACCAACTATCATTCTCATTAATTACTTCTCCTAACATATCACTTTTTGCAATAAAATAAAATGACATATAATCATATAAAAAGAGTGGGTCTAATCCACTATAATGATTTAACATGATAATAACACCTTGTCCTTTTTTATTTTCTTGATGTATCCAATCTAATTTATGTCGGTCAATATATTCGATATCATTTTCTTGAAAAACCCAATAGCGTAATCGTTTTACGAATAGATTAAGATGAAATGTAGAACTAAATAAAATCACTAAAATCATATAAATCATAATATATACAATACGAAATCGTATATACATTTTTTGTAAAAATCGTTGGGTCCAATGCATCGATTTTTGCTCTTCCATCGATTCTTTCTAACCCTCTTCTTCCACTTTTTCTTTCTCTTTTTTACTTACTATCTAAAAATATATTGCAAAATAACATCACTCCCAATAATCCCAATAAAAATCCAGCATGATAATATTTTTGCATCACTTTATAAACTCCCCACCATGCCTCTCTCTCCTCTTTCTTATCTAATGTTTGTATCATCTCATATTTCTTAGGACTTAAGATATAATAGAAATAAGATACACTGAATGTAATAGCTCCTACCATACATAAATTACCAATACGATTCATCTTTTTCTTCATCATATAAAGTGCAATAAGTGAAAGAATAAATCCACCTAAGAAACCTTGTAAATAAAGATTACGTCTCTCTTCACGAATTTTTTCATATAATTGACGTTGAGAAGGTGATAAAACTTGAATAAGTTGTTGAATTTTAGCATCTTTTTCGGTATTTAAAGAAACAAAAAGACTTGCAGAGATAAAAGCGATAGATAAAACACAAGAAGTATAACAGACCATTTAATGAATTTACTATTTTAACATATGATTTTTTTTGATATTAAATTGTGAAAAAAATACTTGAATAAATTGATTTCGACAATTTTCACTACAAAATTGTTGGTCAAAATAGCAATAAATATCTTGATTCATATCAATTTTTTGATTACATTTGGAACAAAAAAATAAAATTTCTTTTTCTTTTCGTTCTTCCCATTCTTTTCTTTTCAATTCTTTTAATTTTCTATATTCCATTGAAAGTTTCTTTTGAGGATTTTCTTCATCTCCTTCCTCTTTCTTTTCTTTTTCTTTTTTTCTCTCTTCTATTTCATCATTTCTTCCTAAAATACTTTCATATACATAAATTATTAATACAAAGATACCACATATTCCTGCAATTGTTATGGAATATGATAGATTCATTCCTCTATTTTCCATATTTTATTTTTTTATATTCATTCGTACAAATCGAAAAAACAAAACAAAAAATAAAAATAGAAAATATGATTTTTATCATTTTATGTGGTGGAAGTGGTACGCGATTATGGCCTACCAGTCGTTTTAAGAATCCTAAACAACTTCATTCTTTTGTATCTCCTCATTCTCTTTTAGAAGATACAGTAAAACGTGTTCAAAAGATGGAAGAGTTCAATCAAGAAACTTCTATCTTTTATTTTGTAACGAATATTTCCATTCTTCCACAAATTCAAGAACAAATCTATAAAATGAATTTAGCACCCCAATCTTATCATATTTTAGTTGAACCAGTTGGAAGAAATTCTGGACCTGCTATTCTTATGAGTACTCTTTTAGCTATTCAACATATGGAAGATAGTGAGAAAGAACCTTATGTTGTAGTCATGTCAAGTGACCACATGTGGGATGATGATTTATTTTGTCAATATATACAAAATAAGAATATAGAAAAATATAAAAATTATATTCTTACATTAGGAATACAACCATCTTCACCTCATATAGGTTATGGATATATAAAAAAGAAAAATGATGAATGGAATTCAATTGAAGAGTTTAAAGAGAAACCAGTATTCGAAGTTGCAAAAGAATATGTAAAGAGTGGTAATTATTTATGGAATAGTGGAACATTTATTTATAAACCTTCTACATTTATACAAGTATTTCGTGATTATGCAACAGATATGTTATTAACAGGATATGATAATTTATTACATATTCAATCTATTCAACCAAATGTGCATATGCTTTCAAAATATTATTTTGAGAAATTTGAAAATATTGCTTTTGATGTTGCAATTATGGAAAAAATAGAGAATGGTGCTGTTTTACCTTTTACTGGTTTTTGGTCTGATATTGGTTCTTGGGATTCTATTTATGATATTTTATCGAAAGATTCAAATCAAAATATAATCAAAGGTGAGAATATAATCACACATCAAACAGAATCTTCTTATTTACGAAATGATACAGAGAAATTAGTTGCAGTTGTAGGATTAGAGAATATTGTTGTTGTACAAACAGAAGATGCTTTACTTATCATGAATAAAGATAAGTGTCAAGATATAAAAAAAATTATCGAAAAACTTCCCAAATCATCACCATTTCTTTAAGTACCCTCCATATTTCTTCATCCATTGTTGAAAATCTTGAAACACAAAATTCATTTTTTTTATTCTTCCAAGAAATAAATCTATTTCTTTAAGTACTCTTTCATTTATCAAATAAAAATGAATATAAAATAATTTTCTTTAAGTACTTATTTGATTTAGTGAAAAATGTTTATCAAAGAGTTGAGAGAGGGTGAGAGAGGGAATGGGTTTATGAAAAGATTGGAAGATAGAAGAAATGGATTCGATGATTTCTTCTTTATTTTCAATAGAAATGATTTTCATATCTAATGAATCTATTTTTTGTTGAATAGAATCGGGAATGGTAGAGGAGGAAGAGGTGATATAAAGACGGTGTTGAAATCGAAGAGAAGATTGTTTTTCGGGAGTAAGTTGTAAAAAGTTTTCAATAAATCCCAATTGGGAAAATTTAGAGAGAAGTTGTATATGTTGAAAACAGGAGAGAAAAAAGGAATAAAAAGAAGGAAGAGAAGAGAGAAGTAAAAAATGAAAATATTCTACTCTTCGTAATTTTCCTTTTGGACGAACTAATGAATCAAATTTAATATCCCATGGCGAAATTGAAGATTCATAGACAGGCATTGGATAAGCTACAAAATGTTGTACTTGAGGAAATCGTTGAGGAATTTCTATATGCATAAAATGGTCTGATGCATGATGAATATGATAATGTTCATAAAATAATTTCGCCATAGAAAGATTGATACAAAAACAAGGATTACATCGTACATTTTGTTTTTTTAAATGAAGAGGTTGTTTTGAATAATGTTTATTAACATGAAATCCATTTCCTAATCCAATCGCAAGAGGTAATTCAAAAGAAATACGATACATTTTTATAAATTGTTTTGTAAAAATGGGAAAGATATGTTGTTTATGTAAGGGAGTAAAATTAATATCATCTTCACAAATTAAACAGAATGGAATTTCATTATCAATAATATGTTTCCAAAGACGAATATAAGAGAGCCAATTTGCAATTTGATAATCGGTAATAAAATTATTGGAACATTGACATTTCATTTTATGACATTGAAAGCATTGAGCACGAGAATAGAAACGATTTGTTTTTTTGATAGATTGAACTTCGGGGGAAGAGAAATGAGTTGCATCAAAGAATTCAAATTGTTCAATACCAACGCGTTTAAATTCTTTTTGAATATGAGTGCGTCTATCAGGACTTTCTTTAAGACTAATCACAAAGATATGAGGAAAGATTTGATTCCATATTTTCATAGTTTTCTTTTGTAACGAGTTTCTTTTTTATTTTTGAAGAGAGAACTCTTTTTATTTTTTATTTTCGAAATAAGAAAAAAAATATTTTGAAAACATATACAATGTCCAAAATGGAGAGTCCTTCATCCATTCCTCAAACTTTTTCTAATTTATTAACTTTTTTACATTCTTCAAAAGGAGAAGAAGAATTGTATGATGAATATTCATCACAATTATCTCCTTCTGTTTCAAAAAAAAACAATTTATTATTTCGTGAATATAAAAAGGAGGGACAACATTTTATAGCAACTCAACAATATTATTCCTATGAACCTGAAAAGAATGAATTTATTGATTTTTTCAATCAAAAAAATGATGAAATGAAAATTTATTTTTGTCCCATTCAAAAAGTATATTATTCTTTGAATGAAGAAGAAGAAAGAGAATATATCGATTTATATGTGATTCAAAAAATAAATTTTACACAACAAGATTTTAAATTAACTCGCCAAGAAATTATGATGAAAATGTCATTACATGATGTTGAAATGGATGAAAAATTTATCAAAGATTTATATTTTGATATCTCTTATCAATATTCCATTCAACAAACTGAAAATAAGAAAATGCAAAAACGATATTTATTTTCTTATCATTCTCAATCGATAGCTTCCCCACAACAATGTTTATTTTATTAATTTTTATAGATTTCTCCAATTTGGCGAAAAAATAACACGGTTTATGAAAAATTTCATAAATGGTGTAAAAAAATCGCCAATGAAAAATTGAATTTTTTTTCGATTGAATGAATTGAAAAAAATAGTATAGAAAGAGTAGAAAGAGAATGATTCGTAATACGTATAATTCGCATCATGTTCCTCGTTCTTTAAAAGAGATTGAATCGATGAATGTAGATGATGACGATGATGATTCAACATCTGTATATTCTTATCGTAGTACTTCTTCCAATCGAAGTAATGTGTCTGATTTAACTTTACCAAATAGTCTTCGAAATAGTGAATATGTAAAAAATTCTGCATCGAGTATTATTCAATCTGTATTAGAGGAAACTTATGATGAAGAGGAAGAAGAAGATGATTATATAGAATTAACAGAAGATAATCCTGAATTTATGTTATTTAAAGAGGAAGTGAAACAATGGTTATTATTGGATGATGATATTCGAGTATTAAATAAAGCACTTACAGAAAGAAAAAAGAAGAAGAATGAAATTACACCAAGAATATTGGAATTTATGGGAAAATATGAGATAGAGAATTTAAATACACAAGAAGGTAAAGTGCAATATACAAAATCACAAGTGACAAAACCAATGAATAAAGAATATATTAAAACACGATTAAGTGAATTTATGCGAAATGTAGAGAAAGCTGAAAAATGTACAAATTATCTTTTAGCCAATCGAATCAAAGAAGAAAAAGTTTCATTACGACGTGTTATGAATAAATAATTTATTCATCATCTTCATTATCATCATCTTCATAAATATTTCCATACAAAATATAAAAGAAATCTTGTATAATTTGATAATATGA
>JACCDW011223257.1_pt1 | contig 21310 bp, 18 predicted proteins | sample 7449781 | NCBI WGS metagenome assembly JACCDW01 (sample SAMN15323449, study PRJNA562643) | freshwater metagenome | isolation source: river surface water | place: USA:Blue River Watershed | collected 2017-08-18
CCAGCATGACCAAGGTGATTGCCTCAGAGGCGATTTACCGCATCGTCGACCGCTGCGTGCAGATCCTGGGTGGCCAGGGCGTGACCGGCGAAACCATCGTGGAGCGCATTTGGCGCGATGTGCGGCCGTTCCGCATCTACGACGGCCCCAGCGAGGTGCACCGCTGGAGCCTGGCCAAGAAGCTGATGGCCGCGGGGTGAACCGAGTGCAATCCTGAGGGCGGAAACCCTGGGTCACCACACCGGACCACCTCGCTCGAGCGCCCCGACTGGGGGATCGACAGGTGCTGGCCTTGCCGCTAAGATGTACATGTACATCCAGAGAGAAACAAGGCCGTATGACCCCCACCAAACTGTTCAAGAACGGCAACTCGCAAGCCGTGCGCATTCCATCGGAGTTGGCCTACAGCTCCTGGGATGTGGAACTGGTCATCGAGCGCCACGGGGAGGAATTGCGCATCCGCCCAGCGGCTCGCCGCATGGGTGATGTGTTGAGCACCTTCGCGCGCTTTTCCCCCGATTTCATGGCCGAAGGCCGTGGCCGCAACACCGAAGGACGGCGGGAAAAGCTGTGACGGCCCGCTACCTGCTGGACACCAACATCTGCATCTACCTGATGAAACACCAGCCGCCGCAGGTGCGTGAGCGGTTTGCGCAGTGTTTTGTGGGTGATGTGGTGATGTCGACCGTGACCTTGGCCGAGTTGGCCTATGGGGTGGCCAGCTCCGGAACCGCACGGCGGCGAAACCAGGCGGCCCTTCAAGCGCTGCTGGAAGAAATCCCGGCCGTGGCCTTCGATGCCACGGCTGCGCACGCCTACGGGCCCTTGCGTGCAGCACACCGCGCCCGCAACCGGGACGCGCTGGACAAACTGATTGCCGCACAAGCGCTGGCCATGGGGGTGACGCTGGTCACCAACAACGAGGCCGACTTTCAGGGCTTTGAGGGACTGCGCATCGAGAACTGGGTCGCCGGGCACTGAGCCGGGCGACCCAAGCGGTCAAGCCACCAACAAACGCGTCACCCGCTGCACATGCTCGGCGGGGTTCTCCAAGGCGCCGCCTTCGGCCAACACGGCCTGGTCAAACAGCAGGTGGGCCAAGTCGGCAAAGTGCGCCTCGTCGGTCTCGAGCTTCTTGACCAAGGCGTGTGAGGGGTTGACCTCCAGGATGGGCTGAGACGCCGGCGCCGCCTGGCCCGCCTGCTTCAACAAGCGGGCCAAGTGCCCGCTCATGTCGCCCTCTTCCACCACCAGGCAAGCGGGTGAGTCCACCAAGCGGGTGGTGGCGCGCACATCCTTGGCGCGGTCCTTGAGCGCTTCCTTGATCTTGTCGAGCACCGGCTTGAAGGCCTCGGCCGCGGCTTCGGCCTGCTTCTTTTCCTCTTCGTCCTGCCGCTTGCCCAGGTCCACTGCACCCTTGGCGATGCTTTGCAGCGGCTTGCCATCGAACTCGTACAGGTGCGAGAGCATCCACTCGTCCACCCGGTCCGACAAGAGCAGCACCTCGATGCCCTTCTTGCGGAAGATTTCCAGCTGCGGGCTGTTCTTGGCCGCCGCCAAGGTGTCGGCGGTGATGTAGTAGATCGCCTCCTGGCCCTCCTTCATGCGGCCCACATAGTCGGCGAAGGACACCTCGGGCTCGTCGCCGGTGCCGTGGGTCGAGGCAAAGCGCAGCAGCTTGCTCAAGCGCTCGCGGTTGGCCATGTCCTCGCCAATGCCTTCCTTGAGCACCGCGCCGAACTCTTTCCAGAAGTCGGCGTACTTGCGCTTGTCGTCGGCGTTTTCGGAGTCGGCCAGGGACTCGAGCATGGACAAGACCCGCTTGGTGGATCCCTCGCGGATGGCCTTCACATCGCGGCTTTCCTGCAGCAGCTCACGGCTGACATTGAGCGGCAGGTCGTTCGAATCGATCACACCCTTGACGAAGCGCAGGTACACCGGCATCAAGGCCTCGGCGTCGTCCATGATGAAGACGCGCTTGACGTAGAGCTTCACGCCGCCGCGCTTGTCGCGGTTCCACAGGTCAAATGGGGCCTTGGCCGGGATGTACAGCAGCTGCGTGTATTCGCTGCGGCCTTCCACGCGGTTGTGGGTGTAGGCCAGCGGCGCACTTTGGTCGTAGCTGATCTGCTGATAGAAGGCCTGGTACTCGGCGTCGGTCACATCGCTCTTGCTGCGGGCCCACAGCGCTGCCGCCTTGTTGACCGTCTCCCACTCGTCCTGGGTGACGTATTCGCTCTTGTCCTTGTCCCACTCCTCTTTTTGCATGAGGATGGGCAACGAGATGTGGTCGGAGTACTTGCCGATCACTTGCTTCAACTTCCAGGACTTCAAATAGTCCTCGTCCTCGCCTTCGCGCAGGTGCAAGATGATGTCGGTGCCACGGCTGGCCTTGGTGATCGTCTCCACCTCGAACTCGCCCGTGCCCCCGCTGCTCCAGCGCACGCCCTGATCGGCGGGAACGCCCGCGCGGCGGGTTTCCACCGTGATGCGGTCGGCCACGATAAAGCCCGAATAGAAGCCCACGCCAAACTGGCCGATGAGCTGGGCGTCTTTCTTCTGGTCACCTTCCAGGCGCGACATGAACTCGCGCGTGCCGCTCTTGGCGATGGTGCCCAGATTGGCCACGGCCTCTTCGGCGCTCATGCCGATGCCGTTGTCGCGAATGGTGAGGGTCTTGTTGGCGGCATCGACCAGGATGCGCACCTCCAGGTTGGGCTGGTCTTCAAACAGCTCGGCCTTGTCCAGGGCTTCAAAACGCAGCTTGTCGCAGGCGTCTGAGGCGTTGGAAATCAGCTCGCGCAGGAAGATTTCCTTGTTGGAGTACAGGGAGTGCGTGACCAGGTGCAGGATTTGCTGCACTTCGGCCTGAAACGACAGGGTCTTCTTTTCCATATGCCTGGGGTAAGGATCAAGTGAGGGGAAGGCTGGCGCGCTGCACGCAGGAGGCGCGCACGAACCCGGACCTGTGGGCAGATGGGGGCAGCGCGCGGGGTTTCAAGACCCCGAGCGGGGGGGCGGCGGCAGGCGGTAGCTCGGGGGCGTGCGCTCGAGCTTGATGGGCGAGCCGATGCCCCGGTAGTGTTCGCCCACCTGCACCACCATGCCCCGGTGGGCGGTGTGGGCGTCTTGGAGCGCGGCGGCGATGTCTTGGATCGGCGCGCACGGCACGCCGGCCTCCAACAGTTGCACGGCCAGGGCTTTGCCTTCGTGGCGCGCCAGGGCCGCCTCCAACAGGGGCCGCAGCTCGGCACGGTGTTTAGACCGCAGGGCGTTGCTGGTGAACCGGGCGTCGCTGGCCAGCTCGGGCGCCCCGATGCCCTGGCACAGCTGGCTGAACTGCCGGTCGTTGCCCACGGCCAGGAACAGGGGTTCACTGCCGGTGGGAAAGACATCGTAGGGGCTGATGTTGGGGTGGTCGTTGCCCGTCCGTTTGGGGATGCGGCCATCCATCAGGTGATTGGCGGTGTGGGGGTGCAGCAGGGTCAGGCCCACATCGTAGAGCGCCACCTCCAGAAACTGCCCACGGCCGCTGCGTTCGCGCTCGAACAGCGCCAGGGTCACGCCCAAGGCGGCGTTCAGCCCCGTGGCCAAATCCACCACCGGCACCCCGGCCCGCAGGGGCTGGCCGCCCCGCTCATCGGGCTCACCGTTGACGCTCATCAGCCCGATCAGGGCCTGGATGGCCGCGTCGTAACCGGGCAGTCCGCCATAAGGCCCGTCTGCACCGAATCCGGTGACCCGGCAATACACCAGGCGCGGAAAGCGCTCCCGCAGCACCGGCCAGCCCAGGCCCCACTTGTCCATGGTGCCGGTCTTGAAGTTTTCCACCAACACGTCGCTTTCCGCCAAGAGCTCCAGGACCTGGGCACGCGCAGCCTCGGTGTTCAGGTCCAGCGTGATGCCGCGCTTGTTGCGGTTCAGGCCGTGGTAGTAAGACGCCGTGCCCTGCGCGTCAAACGGTGGGCCCCAGGTGCGGGTTTCATCGCCCGAGGGCGGTTCCACCTTGAGCACATCGGCGCCGTGGTCGGCCAGGATCTGCGTGCTTGACGGGCCCGCCAACACACGCGAAAGGTCCAGCACGCGGATGCCCGCCAGGGCGCCAGGGGGCAGTTTCATCGTGATCTTTCTGGTGGGAAGTGCGGCTGATGCCCGCTCAACTCAGCTCCACGTACACACGGCCGTCTTCAATCTTGACGGGGTACACCCGCACCGGGTCGCAGGCCGGGTCGCAGGTGGGCTGGCCCGTGCGGACGTCGAAACGCCCTTGGTGCAGCGGGCATTCGATCTCGCCGTCGATCAGAAAGCCTTCGCTCAGGAAGGCGTTGCCGTGGGTGCATTGGTTGGCGGTGCAGTGCACCTGGCCGTCGACGCTGTACAGCGCCAGGTCGTGGCCGTCGGTGGACACGGGCAGCACCTCGTGCGCTTGTACATCGGCCCATTGGGCTGCGTAGATCCAGTAAGGGGTGCTCATGATGGGCGGATGGCCGGTCTCAGATCGGATAGATGATGGAGTTGGGAATCATCTCACTGTCGTACACCGCGCGCCGAACCGCGAACTTCCAGCCCTGCGGCGTATGGACCACCTCGTCGAGGTAGCGTCCCACGTTGAAGACGGTGCTCTCCTGGTTGAGCTTGGTGCGAAAGACCGCATAGTGGGTCTCGCACTGGATGCGGCCGTGCTCGGCCTGCAGCACGAAGGGCAGGCCCACCACGTGGCGCTGATAGTAGGGGTCGTGAAAGATGGTCTCGGTGACCGCATAGGCACGGTCCAGCAGCATGCCCTTGCTTTCAAAGCGCATGGTGGCCAGCGGAAAGCCGCGATCAAAGTTCTCGCGCGGCTGCAGCAGGTACAGGCCATCGTCGGTGAACAGCTCAGCCCATTCCACCCAACGGCCGTCATCGGCCAGGCGGGCCGCTTGCGCCTGCAGCTGGGTCAGCGCCACCAGGTCCTGCGGGTTGACCGCCGTCATGGCTGCATCACCCCGCGCCAGTAGCGGTACATGCCGCGGATCAGGGTCTCGGTGACCATGTGGTCGCTGTCGGCCACCTCGCGGCCGCCGAGTTCGGCCAAGGCGTGGCCCTGACCGGCTTGCGCGCGCTCGAAAGCCTCTTGGCACATCTCGATCACCTCACCGTCGTCGGCGGAAACAAAGCCCGCCGGGCCAAACAGATTGGCCTGTCGCAAGCGCCGCTGTGTCATGGCCGGGTCGTCGTCCTCGTAACCGAAGTGGGTCCACACAAAGTCGAAGTGGCCGTGGCCATCAGGCTGGATGTGGCGGGTGGACACGCTGTTGACCTGCTGCTGCAGGATCACGCTGGGAAACAGGGTGGTCATCACCGCCGTGGGCCCACCCCACCAGGCTTCGGGCACGATGTCCAAGAACCGGTCATCGTGCAGCTTCATGGTTTCCTTGAAGGAGGAGACCTGGGTGACCTGCGAAGCGGCCCCGGTGGCGCCTCGGGTGGAGATCATGGCCGCGTGGCGGTGGTGGCGGTCCATCTGCAGCTCGGCCTTGTTGTCGGCACGCCAAAGGCCGAAGGTGACGAACCAGGTGTGCAGGAGTCCTGGGTGGTAGGGATCCTTGATGTTCTCTTGCATCAGCTTCCAGTTGCCCGGGATGCGTTGGCGGTTGTAGCCCAGCACGGTCAGGCCGCGGCCATCGAACATCCGGTCAAACCATCGCAGGATGGACGGCCCGATGAAGTCTTCCAAAGACTCCATCTCATGGTCAAAGGTGGCAAACACCACGCCCCCGCGCGTGGCCACTCGCAGCCGGGTCAAGCCATGCTCACGGGGATCGAAATCGGCGGGCATGCCGCCATGGACCTTGCCCTCCTGGCGTACCCCACGGCGAAAGGGCACGCCCTGCAGATCGCCGCTGAGCGTGTAGCTCCATTGGTGGTAGGGGCAGACAAACTCCTTGCGGTTGCCATGTCGCTCGCGGCAAAACTGCATGCCGCGGTGCTTGCACACGTTCTCCACCACGTGCAGCTGCCCGTCCAGCGCACGAACCAGCACCACGCTGCGCTCGCCCACCACGGTGCGCTTGAAGTCCCCTGGCTGGGGCACTTCAGCCTCCAGGCCCACATAGTGCCAGTGGTTCTTGTAGAACAGCCGCTCCAGCTCCAACCGGTGCAGCTCGGCGCTGGTGTACACGCCAAAGGGAATGCGGTGGGTGCCCGTGCCGGGCCAGTCTAGGGGCGTGTGTTCGGAGGCGCTCATGGGGTACTCAGGCGGCGATCATGGGGTGATCAGCGAACACGCCGGGACGGAAGACCCGAGCTTCTTTTGCAGCAGCGCCGTGCCGCTGCGCACGGCGATCACCTCGGCCAGGATGGACACGGCCACCTCGGCCGGTGTCTTGCCGCCCAGGTCCAGGCCAATGGGCCCATGCAAACGCCCGATCTCAGCCTCGCTGAGGTCAAAGAGTTTCAGGCGTTCCTTGCGCTTGGCCGTGTTGCCGCGCGAGCCCAGGGCCCCGACATAGAAAGCCGGCGACTTCAGGGCCTCCAGCAGCACCAGGTCGTCGAGCTTGGGGTCGTGCGTCACCGCCACCACGGCGCTGTGCGGATCCAGCTCCAGCGACTGCACCAGGTCATCGGGCATGGCTTTGCTGAAGACGGTACCGGGCACGTCCCAGCTCAGGTGGTACTCCTCCCGGGGGTCGCAGCAAATCACTTCGAAGTCCAGCATCAAGGCCATCTGCGCCACAGCCCGCGATAGCTGCCCGGCGCCGATGATCAGCAGGCGCCAGCGCGGGCCAAACAGCGAACGCATCGTTTGCCCATCGAAGGAAAACGCCTGGCCGCGCGCACCCGGGTGCAGCGTCACCGAGCCGGTCTGCAGGCACAGGGTGCGGGCCACGATCTCGTGTTGGGCGGTTCTGTGCAGCACCTCGTCGACCCAGGCCACGTCGGTCAACGGCTCCTGCACCAGGCGCAGATTGCCGCCACAGGGCAGCCCGAAACGCGCCGCTTCGTCCTTGCTCACACCGTACTGGATGAGGGTGGGCCGGCCGACCCGCTCGCCATGGCGCACCCGCTCGATCAGGTCGTCTTCCACGCAGCCGCCCGACACCGAGCCCACCACCTGGCCATCGCCGCGCATGGCCAGCAGGGCACCCGGCGGCCGGGGCGCCGAGCCCCAGGTCTCGATCACGGTCACCAGCCACACCGGATGGCCTTCGCGCGCCCAGTCGCGCGCCTGTTCAAGCACCTGCAGATCCAGGGAATCCATGGGACTGTCCTCCAAGCTGCGATGCTAGCGCGCCCACAAGCCCGCTGCCCCAGCGGGGTGCTGGCCCTGGCCTCAGCCGGGTGGCGACGCCAGCTTGCTCAACAGTTGTATCAAGCGGGCATGGTCGGCTGCGCTCAAGCGCTTCTTGAGGCCCTGCTCCATGCGCCGTGCCACGGGCTCGAGTGCTCGGGCCAGGCGCACACCCTCCGCGGTGAGGGTCACCTGCACCGAACGCCGGTCCAGCGGGTCGGGGGTGCGGTCGATCAGGCCACGCGCCTGCATGCGGTCCAGCACCATGCTCAGCTTGGGCGCGGTCAGCGAGAGCATCTTGGCCAGAACCTTGGGCGCCAGATGGCCGTGCTCGGCCACCAGCATCAGCAGGGAAAAGTCGACCTTGCGCAGCCCGTGCGGGGTTCCAATGTGCTGCTCGAAGGCATCGTAGGCGACCACCGAGGCCCGGGCGATGTGAAAGCCCAGCGTCGTGTCCAGCACGCCCTTGCCCGTCATCTCAAGCCGCTTCGCGCTGGGTGGCGCCCAGGTAGCTTTCAATCACCCGCGGGTTGTGGGCCAGTTCGGCCGCGGGCCCTTCCACCGCGATGGAGCCGGTTTCCAGCACGTAGCCATGGTTGGCCACCTCCAGCGCCGCCCGCGCGTTTTGCTCCACCAGCAAGATGGACGTGCCTTCACTTTGCAGGCGCTCGATGATGCGGAAGATCTCCTTGACCACCAGCGGCGCCAAGCCCAGGCTGGGCTCGTCGAGCATCAACAAGCGAGGCGAGCTCATCAGGGCGCGGCCCACCGCCAGCATCTGGCGCTCGCCACCGCTGAGCGTGCCCGCCAACTGCGCGCGGCGTTCCTTCAGGCGGGGGAACAGCTCATACACCCGCTCCAGTTCCCGCTTCCAATGCGGTATGCGCTGCTTCATGGCACGCCAGCCGCCCAGCACCAGGTTGTCTTCGACGGGCATGGTGGAAAACAGCTCGCGCTTTTCCGGCACCAGGGCCAGGCCCATCATCACCCGGTCTTCCAGGGTGGCGCCGCTGAGGTCTTGGCCATCGAACAGGACGCGCCCGCGCGAGGGCAGCAGGCCAATCAAGGCGTTGAGCGTGGTGCTCTTGCCGGCCCCGTTGGGCCCGATGATGGTGATGACCTGGCCTTGGCGAACGGTGAAGTTCAGGCCCGTGAGCACCTCGGCACGCCCATAGCCGGCGTGCAGATCGCTGACTTCCAACAACAGGGTCGTCATGTTTGCTTCCTCAATGCTCGGTGCCCAGGTAAGCCGCCCGCACCGCGGGGCTGGCCTGCACTTGCGCGGGTGTGCCTTCCATCAGCTTGGTGCCGAACTCCATCACCACGATGCGATCGGTCAAGCCCATGACGAAGTCCATGTCGTGCTCGACCAGCAGCAAGGTCACGCCTTCATCGCGCAACTGCCGCAGCACCTGTGACAGGGCCTGCTTTTCCTTGTGGCGCAAGCCCGCAGCCGGCTCGTCGAGCAGCAACAGCGAAGGGTCGGTGCACAAGGCGCGCGCAATCTCCATCAGGCGTTGCGGGCCCAGGGCCAAGTTACCCGCCAACTCATGCATCCGGTCGTCCATGCCGATGCGCTGCAGCTGCCGGTGCGCCTCGGCGAAGATGCGGCGCTCTTCGGCCTTGTCCAGTGCCAGGATGGCCTGGGCCGTGTTGGCACTGCCGCGGATGTAGGCGCCCAGGGCCACGTTTTCCAACACGGTCATCTCAGGGATCATCTTCACGTGCTGGAAGGTGCGCGAGATGCCGCGCCGCGCCACCTCGCGAGAGGGCATGCCGGCGATCGACTCGCCGCGCCAGCGCACCGCACCGGCGGTCAAGGGCAGCACCCCGGTGACCAGGTTGAAGGTGGTGCTCTTGCCCGCACCGTTGGGGCCGATCAGGCCCACGATCTCACCGGCATCGATGTGGAAGCTCACGTCGTTGACCGCCACCAGGCCGCCAAATTCCTTGCGCACCTGGTCCACCTCCAACAGGCGCTGGCCCTTCGGCGGTTTGGGGCCGTGGGGCATCTGGTCATCGGCGGTCCAGTCCACCGGTCGCGGCACCGCCGGCAGGCGCTTCTGGATGAACGTCCACAGACCATCGGGCGCGTACTTCAGCACCAGGATCAGCACGATGCCGAACACGATGATCTCGAAGTTGCCGCTGGAGCCCAGCAGGGCCGGCAGCAGCACCTGCAACTCGTCTTCGATGATCTTCACCACGCCAGCGCCCAAGAAGGCGCCCCACACATGGCCCACTCCGCCCAGCACGGCCATGAACAGGTACTCGATCCCCTTGTTCAGGCCGAAGGGTGTGGGGTTCACCGTGCGCTGGAAGTGCGCAAAGAGCCAGCCCGAGATGGCGGCCAACACCGCAGCCAAGATGAAGGCGATGAGCTTGTAGCGGAAAGTGGAGATGCCCATGGCCTCGGCCATGGTGGAGCCGGTCTTCAGCGACCGGATGGCGCGGCCCACCCGTGAGTCCAGCAGGTTGGTGACCCCCACGGCGCACACCAGGGCCACCGCCCAGATCAGGCCATGCAGGCCCCGGCCCGAGCCCAGTTCCAGCCCGAAGAGGTCCAGGCTGGGTATGCCGTTGATGCCGTCGTACTTGCCCAAGAAGCCCATATTGGCCATGGTGTAGTTCAGCGCCAGGCCCCAGCAGATGGTGGCCAGGGGCAGGTAGTGCCCCGACATGCGCAGCGTCAACAGGCCCAGGAGCAAGGCGGCCACCACCGCCAGCGCGATGCCCACGGCCAGCGCCAGCCAGGCCGAGGCCTGCAGCGACACCACCATGTAGCCCGCGGCATAGGCCCCCACCCCGACGAAGGCGGCTTGGCCGAAACTCGTGAGGCCCGCCACCCCCGTGAGCAGCACCAGGCCCAGGGCGACGATGGCATACAGGCCCACCATGTTGCTTTGGGTGATCCAGAAGTCGGGCACGGGCAGCAGGGGCAGGCCCAGCATCACCAGGGCAAAGACGGGAAACGCCCAGCGGCGAAGATGGTTCATGTCAGTGCTCCTCCCCGTGCGGATCGGTGATGGAGCGCCACAGCAGCACCGGCAGGATGGCGGCAAACACGATCACCTCCTTGAAGGCACTGGCCCAGAAAGAGCCAAAGCTCTCGATCAAGCCAACGAACAAGGCCCCCACCAGCGCCAAGGGGTAACTCGACAAGCCGGCAAACACCGCCGCCACAAACCCCTTCAGGCCAATCAGAAAGCCGGTGTCGTAGAACACGGTGGTGGTGGGGCTGATGAGCAGGCCCGACAGCGCGCCGATGAACGCAGCCATGGTGAAGGCGGTACGCCCCGCGCCGGTGCTGGAGATGCCCATCAGGCGGGCCCCGGTGCGGTTGACCGCCGTGGCCCGCAGCGACTTGCCCAGCAAGGTGTGCTCGAAGAGGAACCACAGGGCCACGATCAACACCAACGAAATCACGAAGATGATGATCGTTTGCCCCGAAAGGGTCAGCGCGCCCAGGCTGAAGCGTTCGTCCCAGAACGGCGGATTGCGAAAGCCTTCGGCGCCAAAAAAGAACAGGCCCAAACCCACCAAAGCAAAGTGCACACCCACGGAGACGATGAGCAGCACCAGAACGGTGGCGTCGGCCAAGGCCTCATAGGCCAAGCGGTAGATCAGGCTGCCAAAAGGGGTGACCACCGCCAAGGTGAGGGCGGCCTGCGCCAACAGGGGCCATTTCTGCGGTGCGGCCCAGATGGCCAAGAGGCTGATGAGGACCGGGTATGCAGCCACCTCCAGGGTCTGCTTCAACAGGCGCGGCGCCGACTGCCCCTGGCGCAAGCCCTTGGCCAGCACGCCGGCAGCGGCCAAGGCGGTCAGCGCCAGCAGGAACCAGACCGTCCCCGGTACCTGCCCCATTTGGAACATGGCCAGCGTCAAGGCGCCAAAGGCGACGAACTCGCCTTGGGGAACGAAGATGACGCGGGTGACGGCGAACACCAGCACGGTGGCCAGCGCCAACAGCGCGTACACCGAACCGTTGGTCACCCCGTCGAGCGCCAAGATGCTGGCGATCGTCATGTCCATGGTGCGTGGGTCTCCTGCTTGTAGGGCCGGTTCCGTGGGCTGGAATTTATTTACCGACCGGTCGGTCTATTTTATTGAGACCGACCCGCCATTCAGGGCTCGGGATGTCCGGACAAACCCGCGTCAGCTGCAGGCGGCGCGGATGTCCTCAGGCACTTCGATGCTGCGAAGCCGGTCCGGGTTCTCCGGGTCGCGCACACAGAACACCCGCAGCTCGGTGCCTTCACAGATCAGCTCGTCACCGCGTCGGATGGTGTGGCGCTGGCGGAAGGTCTTGCGGTTCCACTCCAGCACGCAGGTGTGCACCTCCAGGTCTTCGCCGTAGGTGGCCGACTTCACGAAGCGGGTGTGGATTTCCAGCAGGGGCGTGCCGATGATGCCGCGTGTCTTCACCAATTCGCGCCAAGGTGGGATGCCACAGGCCACAAAAAAGTGCAGGGAGCTCTGGTCCATCCAACGGTTGAAGTTGGGGAAGAAGACGATACCGGCGGGGTCGCAGTCGCCAAACTCAACGCGCACCCGGTGGATGTGCGTTCGGGGCTCAACGGTGTGCTTGCTCATGACTTCAGCACCTTGGCCGCGCGGCCTTCCAAAAAGTCTTTCAGCCGCTCCTGCGCCTGCGGGGTGCTCTCGGCGATGGCCGCCATCAGCGACTCGGTGAACAGGCCCAGGCCCTGCGCCTGGTCGGCGATGCGCGGCAGGGCCTGCATGACCGCATAGTTGCTCATCTGCGCATTGGTGGCGATGCGCTGGGCCAAGGCCATGCCCTTGGCCAGTCCCTCGCCGGCGCCCACCACGTACTGCACGAGGCCGGCCTGCAAGCCCTCCTGTGCGTCATACACGCGCCCGGTGAGCATGAGGTCGCTCATCCGGGCCACGCCGATGAGGCGCGGAATGCGGGCCGAGCCGCCGCCGCCCACGAAGATGCCGCGCTGCCCCTCGGGCAGGCCGAAGTAGGCCGAGTCTTCGGCCACGCGGATGTGGCAGGCGCTGGCCAACTCCAGCCCACCGCCCACCACGGCACCGTGCAGCACCGCCACCACGGGTACCGGGCCAAACTGAACGGCGTCAAAGGCGGCGTGCCACATGCGCGAGTGCTGAACGGCACTGTCGATGTCGCGCGCCACCAGCTCGGAAAGGTCAAGACCGGCGCAGAAGTGACTGCCCTGCCCGCTGATCATCACCGCGCGCACGCCCTCGGGCATGTTCACAAAGACCGTGTGCAGCTGCTGAATGAAGGGGTCGGACAGCGCGTTGCGCTTGGCCGGGCGGTTGAGCTGCAGATGCAGCACCGGACCGGCGCGGGTGATGCGCAGCAGGTCCAGGGTGGCCAGCAGGCCCTGGACAGGCTGCTCTGCGTCACGGGCGCCGGCAGAAGGATCGACAGCGTTCATGGCTCGCTCAAGTTAAGGGATTCAAGAGGCAGAACTCGAATTTATTTCAAATTCTGAAATAAATCCAGCCACCGTGTGGCCCCAGTATCAAGCGCGCTGTGCAGCGGGCCTGCGCCAGCAGAGCGGCGACCTACCGCGCCCCGCGCCGCTGCTGGGCCAGCCACGCCGCCATGTGCGACTCCAACACCGAAAGCGGTACCGAGCCCGTGGAAAGCACGGCGTCGTTGAAGTCCCGCAGATCGAACCGATCACCCAGGGTGAGCTCAGCCTGCCGACGAAGCGCGCTGATGCGCAACTGCCCGATCTTGTAGGCCAGGGCCTGGCCGGGTGTCCCGATGTAGCGGTCCACCTCGTTGACGATGTCTTGCTCGGTCTTGGCCGCGTTCGCCCGAAAGTAATCGATGGCCTGCTGTCGGCTCCAGCCCTTGGCGTGCAGGCCGGTGTCCACCACCAAGCGCACCGCGCGCCACATCTCGTACACGAGTTGACCGAAGCGGTCGTAAGGGTCGTCGTACAGGCCCATGTCGTAGCCCAGCTGTTCGGCGTACAGGCCCCAGCCTTCACCGTAGGCCACGAAGTACGCGGTCCTGCGGAAGGTGGGCGCATCGGCCAGCTCCAGACCGAGTGCGAACTGATGGTGGTGGCCGGGCACGGCTTCGTGCAGCGTGAGCGGCACCATCTCCCAGGTCGGCCGCATTTCGGGCCGGTAGAGGTTCACATAGTAGAAGCCGGCTCGGCTGCCGTCATTCGCGCCCGGCTGGTAGTACGCGGTGGTGGTGTCGGGTGCCTGATGATCCGGAATCGGGCGTACGCCATAGGGCAGGCGCGGCAGCTTGCGGAACACCTTCACCATCTGCGGATCGACGCGCTTGGAGACGGCCTCGTAGGCGGCCAGGAGTTCAGCCGGCGTCTTTTTGTAGAAGCGCGGATCGGTGCGCAGGAACGTGAAAAAGGCCTCCAGAGACCCTGTGAAACCCGTCTCGGCCTTGACCTTTTCCATCTCAGCACGGATGCGCGCCACCTCAGCCAGGCCGGTTTGGTGTATGGCCTGCGCACTCAGTGTGGTGGTGGTGTAGGCGTGAGCCAGGAAGCTGTAATAGGCCTGACCATCCGGCCGGTCCGTGGCGGCAATGCTCGTGCGGCACTGGGGCAGGTACTCCTGGCTGAAGTAGCGGCCAAAGGCGCGATAGGCGGGGACCACCTTTTCTCGGATCACCGACTGCGCCTCTTGGGCCAGGGCTTGGGCTTCGGCCGCTGCCAGCGATGGGGCCATGCGCTTGAAAGGCCGGTAGAAGGGGCTGGACGCCGGGTCGTCCACCACCTGCGCGGCAATCTGAGCCGGCACCCGCTGCATCAGCACCTGGGGCGGTGTCAGCCCCGCCTTCACGCCTTCGCGCATCAAGGTGATGTGCTGCTCCAGATACGTCGGCAACGCGGCCAAACGCTTGATGTAGAGGCGGTAGTCCGCGGCGCTGGAAAAGCGCAGCAAGTCGCCGATGCGGTCAGCGGTTTGCGGGCCGCTTTGGTGGCCCACCGGCTGCAGATGCTCCTTGAAGTCCTGACGGCGAACCGCCTCCTGCTGCAACCAGGCGAAGGTGTCGTAGTGGAGTTGGTCGGCCGGCGAAAGCTTGTGACGCGCGATGGCCTGAAGGCGCTGTAAGGCCAAGCGGTCAGCCGCTTGGCGTGCGGCAATGGCCGGCAGGCTCAAGTCGGTCCAGCCCTCAGCGCCGCGCCGGTCACCGAAGTAGGCCGCCTCCTCGGGGTTGTGCCGCATGCGGCGTTCCCACTCGTCATCAAAGAGCCGGCGCAGAGCTTGTGCCGTGGCCGGGTCCGATACGGTGCGGGGCTTGGAGGGTGCGGCAGCGGGCGGCTTGACTGCTGCCCGGGTGTGCGCCGAACCCTGGGCCGCATCGGCAGCGGATGCCGTTGAAGCCAAGACCAAGCCCATGGCCGCTGCAGGCCAGGCCCCCACAGAACAAGCCCGTGCAGCCCCTCGCAACAGCAGGGCCACGCGGGAGATCAGGACAGTCAACATGGGAGCCCTCCGGTTTAGCCGGATTCTGGCCCCATTACGCCCGCAGGAGGCGCCCCCGGTTCAGACGCCCAGGAAGAAGAGAGCCACGCAACAGGCCAGCCCCACCATCCACAACAGCGACCGCAGGTTCGCCTTGTCGGTCACATAGGCCCCGATGTAGCCCAAGCGGCACAGGATGAAAGCCACCGCCAGTGCATCCACCGTGGCTTGTGCAGCCCCGCTGTGCTCGGCAATCAGCACACCGGCAATGAACACCGGCAGGGCTTCGAAGCTGTTGTACTGCGCCGCATTGGCCCGCGCCTGAAAACCCTGCAGCTGCTCCAACCACGCCCGGGGGTTGTGGTTGTCGTAGCCGCCCTCACGGCGCGGCTTGCCAAAGCCGCGCGACTTGGCGATGCCAGCACACGCGATGGGCAACAGGCAGGCCAACAGGATGCAGGCGTGCGAGACGGTCATGGTGCTCAACGCTGCCAGCGCGGGTCACGCGCCTGGAAAGAACCGCGCGGCTTTTGCTCACCGAATCGGCCACGGCCTGCACCAGCGGGTGCGGCACCTCGGCGGGTGTCTTGACCACCGTCACGGCGGTCGGCCTGGCGGCGCTCAAAGTGGCCCTCGGGGCGCGCCCCTTCGAAGGGGCCCGTGCGCTGCGGACGGTCTTGGCGATAGCCTTCGCCGCGGCCTTCACCCTGGCCTTCAGCCCGGCCCTGTGCACCCCAGGGTGCACGGCCACCGGAATGACCACCTGGGTGCCCACCGGGGCGGCCACCGTGGCGAGCGCCCGGGTGGCCATGACCACCAAAGCGCGAGCCCGGATGCCCCCGATGCTCACCACCCCCGCCTCGCGGCGCACCCATGAAAATGCGCGGCTCAGGCTGCTGGGGCTCAAGACCCGTGACCTGCGCCACCGGAATCGACTGCGTGGTGAACTGCTGGATGCGCTTGACCATGGACACATCGCGCCGCTCGGCCAGCGTCACCGCCAAGCCATTGCGGCCCGCGCGCCCCGTGCGGCCGATGCGGTGCACATAGTCCTCGGCCTTCATCGGCATGCCGTAATTGATCACGTGGCTGATGGTGGGCACATCAATGCCACGTGCGGCCACATCGGTGGCCACCAGCACGCGCAGCTGGCGCGTGCGCAGGCCCTGCAGCACGCGGTTGCGCCGGCCTTGGGGCATGCCGCCGTGCAAAGAAGCCACGCGGTGGCCGAACTCGGCCAAACGGTCGGCCAGCCAATCAGCGTCTTGCTGGGTGCTGGTGAACACCACGGCCTGATCGACTTCACGGTCAGCCAGCAGGTGGTCCAAGAGCGCGTCTTTGTGCTGACGGTTGTCGGCCCAGTGCAGGCGCTGCTCGATGCTGGCGTGGGTATCGGTGTGGCGGGCCACCTGCACGGTCTGTGCTTCGGGCTTCAACAGTTCATCGGCCAGACGGCCCACGTGACCGGCGAAGGTCGCGCTGAACATCACCGTTTGACGCTCGGCCGGGGTCTGCTCGGCAATGTGGCGGATGTCGTCAATGAAGCCCATGTCGAGCATGCGATCGGCTTCATCAAGCACCAACATTTCGAGGTTGTCCAACACACACTTGCCGGTGCCCAGGTGGTCGATCAGCCGCCCCGGCGTGGCGATCACCACATCCAGAGGGCCTCGCAGCGCCTTGAGTTGCGCCCCATAAGGAACACCGCCCACCACCGTGGCCACGCGCAAGCCCTGCACATGCTTGCCGTAGATGGTGAAGGCCTTGGCGACCTGCATGGCCAGTTCACGCGTGGGTGCCAGCACCAGCACGCGCGGGCCGTGCACCACACCCTTTTCGCGGCGCTTGCTCGAGTCACCCCGTGCGTCGAGGATGCGCTGCAGTGCGGGCAGGGCAAAGGCCGCGGTCTTGCCGCTGCCCGTTTGGCTGCTGACCTTGAGGTCCAAGCGGCTCAGGCCCATGGGGATGGCCTGCTGCTGCACCTCGGTCGCCTGCTCATAGCCGGCATCGGCCAGGGCACGGGACAAAGCGGGGGCCAAGCCCAGATTTTCGAAAGACATGAATTTCCAATCAAACAAGCAAAGCACCACGCGCCTGGCTTGCCTGCGCCACGCACGGGTTCAGCGAATCAGCCCTCAACACAGGGTCTGTCCGCAGGTGAAGTCGCGAAGATGGAATTGAGGTCCGGCGGGCGTTCCACGCACAAACTGTGGAAGCAAGGCCCGGGACGGTACCGGTGGGTCCGAAGCGACGGCATCGCCGCCGACCTGCACCAGGGAGTGTCAGCCGAGCATCGAATGCACGATGAGGCTGAAAGGTCAGAGGGGATGAAGAACTTAGAGTTTACCCTAAATCGCACGGCCGTGCAGGAGTGTCGTTACAGTTGCCCAATGACTGTGCGCATGAACCGACTGGGGGCCGCACTCGGCCTGATGGGTGCGCTGCTGGGCCTTGCAGGCTGCGGCGGCGGAACGGACAACAAGGCAGCGGCCCCTGCGCCGGCCGCCGCCTCAGGCCCAGCCGCTGCTCCACCGCCGCCGGCGGTGGGGGTGCTCAAGGTGACGCCCGCTGACGTGGGACTGCTCACCGAACTGCCCGGACGCACCGAGGCGTCTCGGGTGGCACAGGTGCGTGCGCGTGCAGCGGGCATCCTCACCAAGCGGCTGTTCGACGAGGGCAGCGACGTGACCGCCGGCCAGCCGCTGTTCACCATCGACCCAGCGCCGTACCAAGCGGCTGTGGCCAGCGCGCAGGCCCAGGTGGCCAGGGCTGAAGCGGCCTTGATGCAGGCCCAGGCCAATGCTGACCGCGCTCGGCCGCTGCTGGAGGCCAAGGCCATCAGCGAGCAGGAATCGATCAATGCGCAGGCGGCCCGGCAGCAGGCCTTGGCCGAAGTGGCCGCCGCGCGCGCGGCCCTGCAAACGGCACAGCTGAACCTGGGCTATGCCAGTGTCAGTGCGCCCATCGCTGGGCGCATCGGCCGTGCGCAGGTCACCGAGGGCGCTCTCGTGGGCCAGGGTGAAGCCACGCCGATGGCCCTGATTCAACAGGTCGATCCGCTGTATGTGAACTTCACGCAGCCCGCGGCCGACGTGCTTCGCCTGCGCGCGGCCATTGCGCGCGGGCAGTTCAAGCAGGCCGGGCCCGAGGCGGCGGCGGTGACGCTGCACCTCGAGGACGGCAGCACGCACCCCCTGCCGGGCAAGCTCTTGTTCTCCGACCTCAGCGTGGACCCCACCACGGGGCAGATCACCCTGCGAGCCATCGTGCCCAACCCCAAGAAGACCCTGCTGCCGGGCTTGTTCGTTCGCGTTCGCGTGGAACAGGCCCAGGCCCCGGGCGCCATGCTCTTGCCCCAACAGGCCGTCAGCCGCGGCCCCCAAGGGGACACGGTGCGCGTGGTGGGCGAAGACGGCATGGTCGACGTGCGGCCCGTGAAGGTGGGCCCTGCGCGCGATGGGCAATGGGTGGTGCTGGAAGGCCTGAAGGCCGGCGAGCAGGTCATGGTGGATGGCTTTCAAAAGCTGCGCGGAAAAGGGCCCGTGAATCCGGTGCCCTGGACGCCAGCCAGCACAGCCTCACCGGCCAAGCCGGCCTCCAAAGGCTAGGAGCGGCACATGGCGCCCTTCTTCATCAACCGCCCGGTCTTCGCCTGGGTCATCGCACTGTTCATCCTGGTGGGCGGCGGCGTGGCGGTCACGCAGCTGCCCATCGCCCAGTACCCGCCGGTGGCACCGCCCTCCATTTCACTGAACGTCAGCTACCCGGGTGCTTCGGCCACCACCTTGGAGAACACGGTCATCGCCCTGATCGAGCAGGAGATGAACGGCTCACCCGGACTCGTGTACATGGAGTCGGTTGCGCAGGCCAACGGCTCGGGCTCGATCACCTTGAGTTACGAGCCAGGCACCAACCCCGACTTGGCGCAGGTGGATGTACAGAACCGATTGGCCCGGGCCTCGCCGCGACTGCCGGCCGCCGTCACGCAACAAGGCATACGGGTGGACAAGGCCAACCCGAACTTCCTGCTGTTCGTCGTGCTTTCGTCGGAAAACCCGGCCTTTGACCCCGTGGCCCTGGGCGACTATGCCGCGCGCACGGTGCTGCCCGAGCTTCAGCGGGTGCCGGGCGTGGGCCAGGCCAACCTCTTTGGCACCGAGCGGGCCATGCGCATCTGGGTCGACCCGGTGAAGCTGCAGGGCTACCGAATGTCCATGCTGGACGTCAACACGGCCATCGCGCAGCAGAACATCCAAGTCACCTCAGGCTCCTTGGGCGAACAGCCGGCACTGCCCACGCAATTGGTCAGCGCCACGGTCACCGTCCAAGGGCAACTGACCTCGGTTGCGCAATTCGGCAACATCGTGTTGCGCGCCAACCCCGACGGCTCCACGGTTCGCCTGCGCGATGTGGCCCGCATCGAACTGGGGGCGCAAAGCTATTCGCTGCGCACGCGGCTCAACGGCGAGCCCTCTGCCGGCATGTCGGTGCAGTTGGCCTCCGGTGCCAACGCACTGGAGACCGCCGACGCCATCCGCGCCAAGCTCAAACAGATCGAGCGGTTCTTTCCTGCGGGCGTGAAGGCGACGATTCCCTTCGACGGATCCCTGTTCATCCGCATTTCCATCGAGCAGGTGGCCAAGACGCTGGTGGAAGCGGTGGCCTTGGTGTTCCTGGTGATGTTCCTGTTCCTGCAGAACATCCGCTACACCCTCATCCCGACCCTGGTGGTGCCGGTGTGCCTCCTGGGCACCTTCGCAGCGCTGCTGGCCATGGGTTTTTCCATCAACGTGCTGACCATGTTCGGCATGGTGCTGGTCATCGGCATCGTGGTGGATGACGCCATCGTGGTGGTCGAAAACGTCGAACGCATCATGAGCGAAGAAGGGCTGAGCCCGCGAGCGGCCACCCAGAAGGCGATGTCGCAGATCAGCGGGGCCATTGTGGGTGTGACGGTGGTGCTGGTGTCGGTGTTCATCCCGCTGGCCTTCTTCAGCGGGGCCATCGGGAACATCTACCGCCAGTTTGCGGCCGTCATGGTCACGGCCATTTTGCTGTCGGCGTTCCTGGCGCTGAGCTTCTCACCTGCCCTGTGCGCCACCTTGCTCAAGCCCGTGCAGGCGGGGCATCACCACGCCAAGGGCGGCTTCTTCGGCTGGTTCAACCGCGGCTATGCCCGCGCAGCAAGAGGCTATGAAGGGGTGGTGGCGCGCATGCTGCGCAACTGCTGGCGCTACATGGTGATTTATGCAGCGGTGATTGGTGCGGCGGTGGTGATGTACACCCGGCTGCCCACGGCCTTCGTGCCCAATGAAGACCAGGGCAACATCCTGATCAATGTGTTGCTGCCCCCAGGCGCCACACAGGACCGGACCCTGGCCGTCATGAAGCAAGTTGAAGGCGTGATGCTCAAGCAGCCCGAGGTCAAGGCCATGACCAGTGTGCTGGGCTTCAACTTCTCAGGCTCCGGGCAAAACTCGGCCCTCAACTTTGTGGCGCTCAAGGATTGGGATGAACGGCCCGACCCCGAGCAATCAGCCCAGGCCCTGGTCAAGCGCGCACAGGGGATGCTGTCGGGCATCCGGGATGCCTTCATCTTCGTGGTGAGCCCGCCGCCGATCCGGGAACTGGGCCGGGCCAACGGTTTCGCCTTCCGCTTGCAAGACCGTGGCGGCGTGGGCCGCGAGGTGCTGCTGCAGGCCCGCAACCAGTTGTTGGGCGAAGCCCAGAAGAGCCCCCTGCTCAACGCGGTGCGCCCGGACGGGTTGGAGGATGCCGCCCAGGTGGAGCTGCAGATCGACCGCGACCGCGCAGCGGCCTTGGGGGTCGGCTTTGCGGCCGTCAACAACGCCCTGGGCACCGCCTTGGGTTCGGCCTATATCAACGACTTTCTGAACGCCGGACGGGTACAGCGCGTGGTGGTGCAGGCCGATGCGCCCGCACGCATGGAACCCGAAGACCTGCTGGCACTGCCCGTGCTGAACAACCGCGGCGAAAGCGTGCCCTTGGCCGCCTTTGCCAGCACCCGCTGGGTGACCGGGGCCATGCAGGCGGTGCGCTACAACGGCTACCCGGCCATGCGCGTGGCGGGCGAACCCTCCAAGGGTGTGAGCACCGGGGAGGCCATTGCGGAGATGGAGCGCCTGGCCGCGCAACTGCCCAAGGGCATTGGCTACGAGTGGACCGGCCTGGCGCGCGAAGAAAAGCTCAGTGGTGCCACGGCCTACCTGCTGTTCTTCTTCTCGCTGCTGGCCGTGTTCTTGTGTCTGGCCGCGCTGTATGAAAGCTGGTCCATTCCGCTGGCCGTGATCCTGGTGGTGCCTCTGGGTGTGTTGGGCACGGTGGCGGCCACGCTGGTGCGCGGCCTTGAGAACGATGTGTTCTTCAAGGTCGGCATGATCACCATCATCGGCTTGTCGGCCAAGAACGCTGTGCTGATCATCGAATTCGCCAAGGACCTGCACGCACAAGGAAAGGACCTGGTGGCCTCGGTACTGGAAGCCGCACACCTGCGCCTGCGGCCCATCATCATGACCTCTCTGGCCTTCATCCTGGGCGTACTGCCACTGGTGTTGGCCAGTGGCGCGGGCTCTGCGG
>JACCDW010241696.1_pt1 | contig 21303 bp, 19 predicted proteins | sample 7449781 | NCBI WGS metagenome assembly JACCDW01 (sample SAMN15323449, study PRJNA562643) | freshwater metagenome | isolation source: river surface water | place: USA:Blue River Watershed | collected 2017-08-18
CCAAGTATCATTACTCGCATTATATTCCCAAAGGTCGTTCAATGTGATATTATTGGTGTCACTGCCACAACATAAATAGCCTTTATTACCAATAGAAAATGCGCAGGCTTGGTCGCGCTTACAATTGACCAAGTAAGTACGCTTATGCCAATTCCAGTCTGCAGAAAGTTTGATAGGAAAGGCACACACGAATATCAACGTAATAGTAAAAGATGTGATTACATTCTTCATTGCTTAATAATCGTTTTTTGAAATTGTAAATGCGTAGTCAAATCTTCTCCGATTAAAATGTAAGTACCAATAGCAATGTCCTTTGTGTCTATGATTGCATTTGTTTTTGATTCCATTTTTTCGCTCCAAATCAATCGGCCATTTAAATCCAAAAGTTTTAATGAAACCATTGATTCTTGCTTATTCAAAATCGTAAAGTTATTAGTGAAGGGCGATGGAAATGTTTCAATTTTTACAAGCTCTTTTTCTGTTTCCACACCAACACTGCTATTTGAATTTCCGTGCCATCCAAATTCCCAAAAGTCAGACAAATTAGTGCCATTAGAACCAGTTCCCATGTAGGCTTTGTTCGCAATAGTAAAGGTTGGACCATAGTGTCGGCCACTGCCTGGGAATGATTTTAAGGTGTCCCAACTATTTGTCATGGGGTCATATACAAATTGATCCCTAAATTCTGTGGCGTAATTAGTACCCATAATAACGTAACCTTTATTATTTACTGCAAACGCAGTCGGGAACATATATGTATTCGGACAAGTACCTCGTCCGATAACTGAATTTGTTCTAGGGTCATATTCTATCATTGTCCCTCCTTGATCAAAATAGGCCTTATCGTTTATTACAAAAACGTAATCCCAATAGCCTACATTAGCCTGTGGTGCAGCAAACCAAGTATTCGTTAATCTGTTAAATCCCATCCCTCCAACATAACCTGAATCACCAATAACAAAACTCGGTTTTCCTTCTCCTGTAATAGGACTAATTCCCATATAGGTCCATGTATTGCTAACTGGGTCAAATTTAAAAAACTCGTTTGCGGCCCCCCATGATTGAATAGCGCCACCTCCTACATAGGCACAATTATCAAATCCAAAACAATAATTTCCAAATCTCGGTCCAGCAGGATAATTAGCTTTTTGAGTCCATGAATTTGTAGCAGGGTCATATTCCCACCAATCTTCATAAGCTACAGAGAGGGAGCCTGAATTGATGTGGCCAAGTCCAATATATCCTCTTTCACCTATGGCAAAGGCGCAAGCCCTATGTCTTGGAATTCCTGGAAATTCGGCTTTTTGAACCCAACTCCAATCTGCTACTGCTAATGATTTAGTGAGTATAAATTGGAGAACCAATAAAAAGCATCCTTTTATTTTCATAGTTGAGACGGTTTAATCAATTATTAAATCATCATTTTTTGGCGCTGAAGGAGTAGGTTCACTTTTTAAGGAACTTTTCAACTTTTCAATAAATGCTTCAGCTGCTATACTAGCCTCTAATTCAGTTTTGTAGGGTATGATATCATTATCTATAACTTCATGGCTTCTTCTTAATAGCTCCTTGTTATTGAGAAATATAATAAATCCTAATCCTCCTTCCTTACGCAAACTGTCTAGATAGTATGTTTTGTATTCATAAATGGCACCATTCATCTCTTCTTCTGTCAAGGCCATGCTGCCTGATTCATCTTCACTAGGAGGGTTAATCCAATAGCAAGAAGTTGTCATGAACAACAAGTAGGCCAATAAAATACAAGTCCAGAGGTTAAGACTTCTAGATAAACGAGACATATAGTAAATATAAGATTAAAAAATCGTTAAATCAACTACTTTAATAAGTCTGGTCGACGGATTTGCGTTCGCTGTAAAGCTTGCTCTTCCTTCCATTTTTTGATATTCGCTTGATGCCCACTGTAAAGTACTTCTGGGACTTTCCAGCCTTTATAATCAGCCGGACGGGTATACACAGGATGTGATAATAAGTTGTCTTGAAAAGAATCGAATAATGCAGAAGATTCATCGTTTAAGACCCCAGGAATTAACCTTCCAATGCAATCCGTTATTACGGCAGCCGCTAATTCTCCACCGCTTAAAACATAATCTCCGATAGAAATTTCTTTTGTGATTAAATGCTCTCGGATTCTTTCATCTACTCCTTTATAATGTCCACACAAGATGATCAAATTCTCTTGCATTGATAATTGATTGGCCATCCCTTGATTTAAAGTTTCTCCATCAGGTGTTGTATAAATAACTTCGTCATAATGACGTTGCTTCTTTAAATCCTGTATACAATTGTCAATAGGTTCTATCATCAATACCATGCCTGCCTCTCCTCCAAAAGCATAGTCATCGACTTGCCCATGTTGGTTGATTGCGTAATCGCGTAAATTAATGATGTTAACCTCCAACAAGCCCTTTTCCTGCGCACGTTTCATTATAGAGTGGGAGAGCGGGCTATGCAGCAAATCTGGAACTACGGATATGATGTCAATTCTCATGCTTCTTTTTTTGAGCCACCTATTTGAGTGATAAATAACACCATCATAATGACCGGAATGATTAAACCATAAAATTCAGAGATCATGATTTGGAAATCAGACTGTATCCCGCTTAAGTAAAAAAGATAGGAGAATGGAAGAATTTGCCCAACAATAAAAAAAGGTAAGCCATAAACAAATCCAAACCACATTAATACTGCCCCAACAATACAAAGGATATCTCCTAAAATACCTACAGAAACTAATTCGCCTTTGTGTAAGTATTTTTGATAGAATTTCTTTTGCTGATATTCAATTCTTGCAACCGCATTTGGAGTCTTTGCTTTTTCTATTTGTACCTTATAGCGTTCATCACCTTTTACTTTGAAGGTTTCAATATTTTTATAAAAATAGACTTGATTTAAAATTGAAAATCCCGACCATAGTATTGTAACCACACACAAAATCGTTAGTAAAAGCCCTCCTTTATTTTTCATAATTATTGTTTATTCCAAAGATGTTTTAATGGATAAAGTATGCGTTGAAGTAAAGTGATATCATCCACAATTATATCCGCTTCGCCACTTAACTCTTCATTGAGTGGTAATGTTTTGTTATAGGTAGTCGTAAGTCCTTTTGGTAAAGCTACTTCAATCGCATATTCGCCTCCACTTGGTATTTGTGCAATTCTCTCCACACGGCCCTCGATCATGCCAAATTCCAAATACGGATAGTTAAGTAGTTTGATGTGCACTTTCTGATTTAATCTCAGTTTCCCGCTATTGTTCAAGCTTACTTTTGCTCTACCAAAAGTCTGTGATTGTTCTCTAACAATCGCTAGCAATGGCTCGTTCGATTTTATTTGTTGTTGTTCTTGCCAAAAATTGTAAAAAGAAATCTTTCCATCAATTGGAGACTTGACTACAAATTTTTCTTCCCATGCATAAAAATCACTCTTTAATTGGTTAATGGCGTTTTCTAAAGCAATGGTGTTTTTATTGTCTTGTAAGCTGCTCTCTTGGGAGAGATCAATAATTCGTTTTCTGACTTCGTTAGCTGCCAAGGTGTTTTGTGTAGCTGCTGTTTGAGAATTGCGAAGCTCAATTTCTTGCTCTAAAACTAATTTAGAGGTATTGTCCAAATCCGCTTGCGAAAGTACTTTGTCCTTCGCCAACAAAATATCATGCTGTTGCTTTTTTAGTAATAGATTCAGTTTCTCTTGCTGTGCCACTACTTGTTTAGACAGCATTTCTGACAATCTTTCGTATTCGGTTAATTGCCCCTTTAAAGTATTATACCGCAGTAGCTGATTTTGTTCGCGTAAGTAATAATCAAATTGTTCTTTTGCCGCAATATAGTTGTTAAATGATGTTTGTAAAGAGCCTAGCTGTTTGCTTTGGCTTGCGGCAAGTTGTTGTGTTACCTGGTCGTTTTGAACACTAAAGGTCAATGGATTATCAGAACTTTTTTCTGATATAATTGATTTCAACTTTAGAATATCCTCTAGGTTGGCCGAATTTTCTAGCACCAAAATATATTCCCCTTCCTTAACTAAATCATTATCGTGTTTAAAAATTTTAATGATTCTTCCTTCAGAATGACTTACTAAATTGGCAGGAGGGTTCGTGGAAGTGATTATAATACTGCCTTGAATAATATCTGGATATTTAACAAATGCTGCGAATACAAAGGCAACTAAAACTAGTAAGCTTAAAAGGTATATCCCCCAACGATAAATCCATCTTGGCGGCTTTTCTATAGCTTGAATTTTTTTCAAATCTGGAATCCTATTTTCCATTCTTAAAAATACAAAGCAATCTTTATAAAGTTGCAGGTCTTATCCACTAATTAATGCCTATTGTACAAAATCACGACTTTTGCGCTAAAATCTAGTATATTCGTTTCATGCAAACAGTTCCTTTTAAGTTGTTAATTCTAGATGTGGATGGTGTGCTCACAGACGGTGGTATGTACTATTTAGAAGATGGTAGTGAATTCAAAAAATTCAACACTAAAGATGGATTAGCAATTCGTAGAATCATTAAAGAATATAGACTCCCAGTTGGAATTATTTCTAATGGCTCGAAAGATAAATTGATTGAATCAAGGGCTCAAACCTTATATATCGAAAGAGTGTATGTTGGGCATGATGATAAGCTGAGTATATTGGAAGAATGGTGTAAAGAATTACAAATAGATTTAAGTGAGGTGGCATATATTGGAGACGACGTCAATGATTTAGCTTGTATGTCTAAGGTAGGTTATGCCGTTTGTCCTGCAGATGCGGTTGATAAAATTAAGGAGGTCGCTCATATTATCCTCAAACGCAATGGGGGACAGGCCTGTGTTAGAGAGTTTATCGAAATGTATTTTGATATTCATTAAGCATTTAAATGAGCCGTATTTAGAATTAAAAATTATCTTTACTCAAACAGCAGAATTATGCACGAAGCGATAGAGTTATTTAAACACGTGATAAACCCTCAATGGATATTTGAACATGGAGGATTATGGTTGTTGTTATTTGTGATTTTTGCTGAAACAGGCCTTTTTGTAGGCTTCTTCTTTCCAGGAGATTCTTTGTTGTTTGTAACAGGAATGTCACTATCAGCTCATCCCATAACCTTATCAAATGGAATGGCTTTCAATGTATGGTCAGTAATTGTTTTGGTTATTATTGCAGGTATCCTTGGTAATTTGGTTGGTTATTGGTTTGGCGCTAAAAGCGGACCTATATTATTCAGTAAAAAGGAATCATTGCTTTTCAAACCGAAACATCTACAAGCTGCAAAGGATTTTTATGAAAAGCGAGGTGCCATGGCCATTGTCTTTGCAAGATTTTTACCCTTCCTACGCACCTTTGCTCCTATCGTAGCGGGGATTGTTAAAATGGATCGTAGAAAATTCTTAATATACAATGTCTTCGGATGTATTGCTTGGGTATGTGCAATGATTTTGATGGGCTATTTCCTTGGTCAGCAATTTCCTGGATTGGAAAAGCACCTAGATAAAATCGTTATTGGAATTGTACTAGTAACTACTGCTCCGATACTTTTCAAAGTGTTCTTCGGCAAGAAGACTGAGAAGCCAGCTTCCCACTAAATCGGTTTATAATACCAAAGATCAGTTTGAGGCGTATTTCCTAATGGGAAGTCGTTCTTATAACCACTGTCCTCGAAACGATTTTTTTGATAGAATTTCTGTGCTTTAAAATTGTATTCCCATACACTTAAATACAGGAAGTTTCTTTTATTACTACGTGCAAAATCCTGCGCATGATCCATTAATAATTGACCTATTCCCAATCCCTGTACCTTTTCTAATAAGTAAATTCGCTTTAACTCAATCGGCCTTTCATTAGACAAAAAGTCGATTGGACACTTTTTCGAACCGACATGCATTCGGTAAAAGCCTACTAATTCGTTTTCGTAAAAGGCGCCCCAAAAGAAATCCTCTTCGTCAGCTAATTCGCTCTTCACCTGCGGGGTATTATAGAACTGGTCTAAGCTAAATAGCATGTCCTCTTCGCTACAAGTACCACGAAAAGTATCATCAAACGTTTTACGTCCGACATAAATTAACAAATCCTGATCCAAAGCGTTTAATCTTCGAATCAGGATCTGCGATAAAGGAATTTTAGGTTCCATGTATAATATTAGCAAGCTTCAATAACGATAGCTGATGCACCACCGCCACCATTACAGATTCCTGCTACACCGTATTTAGCGCCTTTAGCCTTCAATATTGAACTCAAAGTAATAGTTATACGAGCACCACTATTCCCCAATGCATGACCTAATGCGATTGCACCGCCCCAAGCATTTACTTTTTCCATTGGGATGTTCAATTCTTTCGCATTAGCCATTGAAACTACTGCAAAAGCTTCGTTTACTTCGAAGAAGTCAACTTGTTCGATACTGATACCTGCCATTTTCAAGGCTTTAGGAACAGCAATCGAAGGAGCCGTTGTGAACCATTCTGGTGCTTGAGCAGCATCAGCAAAGCCAATGATTTTTGCAATAGGTTTTAAGCCTCTTTTATTCATTTCTTCACCACTCATCAAAACAACAGCAGAAGCTCCATCACTAATTGGAGAAGCATTCGCAGCCGTAACGGTACCATCCTTTGCAAAAGCGGGCTTCAAGGTAGGGATTTTATCAAACTTCACTTTTTTGTATTGCTCATCTTCACTTACAATAACAGTTTCCTTACCCTTTACTTCTACTGGAACGATTTCATTTGCAAACATACCTGCAGCGTAAGCCTCTTGTGCACGCTTATAGGTGTTAATTGAATATTCGTCTTGTGCTTCACGTGTGAAGTTATAATGCTTTGCGCACACCTCTCCGCAATTGCCCATGTGTACGTTTCCATAAGGATCCCATAAGCCGTCCTTAATCATACCGTCAATGATTTGACCATGTCCCATGCGGTAGCCTGTACGTGCTTTGTCTAAATAATAAGGGGCGTTGCTCATACTCTCCATTCCGCCTGCCATAACCACACTATTTTCACCTGTCATGATGCTTTGCGCACCTAACATAATTGCCTTCATACCTGAAGCACATACTTTGTTTATGGTAGTTCCTGGTGTTTTATTGCTAATTCCAGCACCTATCATCGCTTGCGTTACAGGAGCTTGACCAACATTGGCACTCAAAACATTACCCATGAAAATTTCATCAATCTCTTCGCCATTCAATTGTGCTCTTTCCAAGGCAGCTTTCATTGCAACACTACCAAGTTGTGTAGCCGTTAATGAAGCTAATGAACCACTAGCAGCTCCAACTGGTGTACGAGCTACAGAAACAATAAATACTTCTTTCATTTTATAAAAATTAGGATGCAAATATACTAAAAAACCCCGTCTTGGAAAAGAACGGGGTTTTGATTTAATGGTGGAATTATACAACTTAACAACGACCAATAAATTTACTTAATTCAACTTTACTGCTACCGAAAGAGAATAGGTTTAAAATGCTATAATAGTTATGAGGGTCATAGCAATGTGCGTAAGCCATTTTCGCCATTTGTAGTCGGCTGCTTTCGTAATCTAGCTCTGCCAGGAGTTGATAAATCTCTGCACTCGATAATTGGTTGGAGGAGATATAATGTTCAATTAATGCCGATTTTTCACTATCAAACCAACAGGACTGTACACTTTGTAAAAAGTAATGAAACGACTGGTTGTCTTGCTGACAATGGTTTTGTTGTGGATAGTTTGACGAGTAACTGTACTCGAACGAATTATAAAGCGGAATTTCGGAAAATTGAATTGGCAATTTAAAGTTTACACAGTTTCCTATTAGTTGGCTGTTGGATTTAATAAGAACGAAACCATTAAAGATGTCGCGATAGATCACTTGAGCACCTCTTCTGCTTTGTGCAATTCGGATAGAAACGGCGTGTCTACCAGCAGGTAATTGTACCTCATAACTTTGAGAAAAGTTGCCAATCCAATTTTGATCAATCCAAATTTGAACAGGCATGGAGGGGAGCTGAAGAATTAAATTACCAAGGTTATTGTAAGTGTTATTGCAATTATTATTGCGGTTATACGCGTTATGATTTTGATGGTAGTGGTGATGGTTTCTTTCTTGAGAGAATCCCAAATTGATTGAAAGAAAAAAAGCGATTGGTAAAAGATACTTTTTCATAACATTTAGTTTAAAAGTTAATGATAATTAGAGTAATTCAATGACCGTGCCAATTTTAGTGATTGACATTTATTTAGTACTTTTGAGTAGTTAGAATTATATGTTCAGAAGGCTCATTATTTTGGTTGGTTTCCTTTTCCTAGGCGTTTTTGCGTTAGGTTATCTCTGTTTTTTTAGAACGCTTCAACTCAGCGAAAACAAAAAACAGTCAGCTCTATTTCAATTAAAAGGAGAAAACTATCCTGCTTTGAATGATCAGTTTTCGACTACGTTAAGCGGGATGTCCTATGCTTCCGTGAAACTCTTGTCAAGCCTACTTCTCGATGAATCTAAAATTAATGATGGTAAATATGATATAGAGGAGGGGATGACGGCATTTCAATTGATTCGAAATTTAAGAAACGGTCGTCAATCAGAAGTGAAGCTAGTGATTTCAAAAAGTCGTAATTATGAACAATTTGAAACGAAGATTCAGCAACTAATTCATATTAATTCTAAGGACTTACTTCAGGTGTTGGATTCTGTTGCAATACTTGATAGTACTTGCAGACGTCTAGCCCCTCAAAGTTATTTAGGTCTTATCATACCAGAAACACATCGCTTATATTGGAATAGCTCGTCCAATTTATTAGTACGCAAATTTAAGGCAGCGTATTTGAAGTTTTGGAATGACGAGCGGTTAATGAAGGCCCAAAAATTAGGATTGAGCCGTTACCAAGTAATGGTATTAGCTTCGATAGTGGAGGAGGAGACTTCTTACAATCCGGATAAGCCTAAAATTGCGGCCGTCTACTATAATCGCTTCAAGAAAGGAATGCGATTACAAGCTGATCCAACCGTCATTTTTGCTTGGCAAGATTATTCTATTCGTCGTGTTCTGAACAAGCATCTTGCTATAGAATCTCCTTACAATACCTATCAAAACCTTGGATTTCCACCTGCTCCGATTTGTATTCCTTCCATTTCAAGTATCGAGGCTGTTTTATCTATGCCATCAACTGCTGATTTATACTTTTGTGCTGATCCTAGTTTTAATGGTCGACACGTATTTAGCTCGAATTATTCCGCACATTTGAAAAATGCGCATGCGTATCAAGCTGCTTATAACCAACGTTTTGATAAATAAAACGTATTTTTGACAAGCGTTAATTTTAAAAAATGAATCAAGACACAATTCAACGGATAAAGAATTTTTCATTGCCTGGCTTTGAAGGGATTCCATTATTGCGTTTACTTCGTTTTGTTATCAAGGAAATTCAGAAGGAAGGATTGGTTATGCGTTCATCTTCCGTCACCTTCTTTTTTATATTGTCCATTTTTCCTGGCTTAATCTTTCTTTTTACTCTCATTCCTTATTTGCCAGTCAAGAACGTGCATACTCAATTGTTATTAACCATAAAGGATATAATAAATAATAAGGAGGCTTATCAAATGATTCGTTCAACCATCAATGATATTGCAGAAATTCAACATCAAGGCTTAATGTCATTTGGTTTTGTGTTTTCTATCTTTTCGGCGATGAGTGGGGTGAAAGCTTTGCTTAATTCATTTGACAAAGCATATGAACATGCCTATATAAAGCGAAATGTAATTCAACATAATTGGACGGCACTCAAGTTGACCTTCATGATCGCCATACTTTTATTAGGTAGTTTGATATTAATTATAGCGGAGAAATCTGTATTTGAATGGATTTATGGCGTTTTTGATATTCGCAGTGAATGGATTAAATGGTTGTTTGATCTTTTGCGTTATGTTATTATTCTGGCATTGTTTTTCTTCACAATCAGTTCCATTTATTTTTATGGACCTGCTGTCAAGGAACGTTTTCGTTTCATTAGTGCAGGAAGTACATTTGCGACATTGTTATTTATTCTTACTTCTCTTTTGTTCTCTTACTTCGTGAATAATTTCGGTACTTATAATAAAGTTTATGGTTCGATAGGAAGTATCATTGTGATAATGCTCTGGATGTATTTTAACTGTATGGTTTTGATTTTAGGTTATGAGATTAATGCGGGAATTACTATCTTGAAATTGAAGGATAAAACCGCTGAAAATTAACATGAAAAATTTGTCGCTAGAGGAGTTTCGAATTTCAAATGTCTTAGATAAAAGTCAATATGAATTGGTTTTAGCTAAGTCGAATGAATTGTTTGAGCGATTGATGAATTTTGATTGGGACAGTACTAAGCTGCGTGATTATTCTAAAATCTATTTCCAGAAATGTCACGTTAAACGATTGCATTTTTCGATTCAGTGTAGTGCCTACAATATCTTAATGGCCTTATCGAAGCAGCCTGGAAAGCAAATTTCAGAATTAGTTTATTTAGATTATGGTGCAGGGTTAGGAACTTCGTTCATGCTAGCACAGTTGTGTGGTTTCAAGTCTGTGGTTTATAATGATTACAATGAAGAGTGGTTAGAAGAAGCGAAAGCGATGTGTATGGAGTTGAATTTAGCGCCTGCTCATTTTATAGTGGGAGATATTGTACAGGTTGCAGAATATTGTAAAGGACATTCAATTGCTGTTGATATAATTAGCTCTCGCAATGTGATTGAACATTTGCCAGATTTGGTGCATTATTATTCTTATGCCTCTCAGTTGAATATAGGAAGAATGGTAATGGTTGATTCTACTTCAGCGAATTCCTACAATCCATTGGTTGTATTAAATCATTATAAGAAGCATCGTCGAATAGAGAAGCAGTTTTATTTTGAACAACGTAAAAAATTTATCGCATCACATGTTGAAGGTTTAAGTGAGGATGAATTGTCTCTCCTTTCTAGTAACTGTAGAATGATTTTCGGTGCTGAAATAATTAAGGTTGCCAAGCATTATAAGGAAACTAAGAAATTGTTACAAAAGCCTACGCATATCACTAATTCTCGTGAGCCAATTCATGGAGTATGGTATGAACATATTTTACCTGGAAGTGAATTTTGTGCTGCTGCGGCTAATTCAAGTTGGAATTCTAAAGTAATGCCAGGTTTTTGGGATACCCATTACAAAAATGTTTTTTTTAATGGGATTGGCAAATGTTTGAATCAATTAATAAAATTAAATCCAATTCCTGTTGGTAGAATCGTAGCTCCATTCATGACAGTTGTGAGTGTTAAAAATGGTTAACTAGGTTATATCGGTTAAATTGGCTTAATAGCTTATTTTCTTTGGTCGAATTGTCAGCTATTTTAATAAGGTACACTATTTGATTGTTTGGATTTATAAAATTGAATTATGGCAAATAAGTTTGGTTTCAACGATAATAATATGGAGGATGATATGGAATTTATGCCTATCATCCCTATGGTGGAGGATGATGATACTGCACAAAAGGATGTGGCTGAAATATTGCCTATCCTTCCATTAAGAAATACGGTTTTATTTCCTGGTGTAGTTATTCCAATTACCGTTAGTAGAGAGAAGTCGATTCAGGCGTTGAATGAGGCGAATAAAACGAATAAACTGTTAGGTGTTCTTGGTCAGAAGGAGGACGTTCAAGATCCTAGCTCTGAAAACATCTATCGCTTAGGTACCATTGCGCGTATATTGAAGATGTTGAAAATGCCTGACGGTAGCACGACTGTTATCTTGCAAGGAAGAAATCGCTTTCAGGTAGATGAGATTTTGGAAGAAACCCCTTATATCAAAGCAAAGATTTCTGTCGTAGCCGATAATCGATTGGAAGTTTTGGAGAATGAAGAATTTAAAGCGACTATTTCCAATTTGAAAGATGCTGCGGTTCAAATCACCAAACTATCACCACAATTACCTAACGAAGCTTCATTGATTTTGCGCAATATCGAGAATCCTATTTTCTTGATGCACTTTATTGCTTCGAATCTTCAAGCCGAATTAAAAGACAAGCAAAATGTATTGTCATGTGACGATATCAAGGAGCGTGCTGAAATGGTTTTGAAATTGAGTGATAAAGATTTGCAATTACTCGAGCTAAAGAACAAGATTCAATCGAAGACACGTACCGATATTGACAAGCAACAAAAAGAGTATTTCTTAAATCAGCAGTTAAAAGCGATTCAAGAGGAGCTAGGTTTTGATGATAATAAGCAAGAGATAAAAAACTTAAAGCTTCGCGCTGAAAAGAAAAGTTGGTCGGAAGCTGCGGCTAGTATTTTCAATAGAGAAGTTGAGAAGTTGAATCGTATGCATCCTGCATCCTCGGAGTATACGGTGGTTTATAATTATCTGGATGTATTATTGGAGTTGCCTTGGCATGAATACACCAAGGATAATTTTGATTTAATTCATGCAAGAGAGGTGCTGAATGATGATCATTATGGATTAGAGAAAGTGAAGGAACGCATCCTTGAGTATTTGGCAGTATTGAAATTGAAAGGTGATTTGAAATCGCCAATTTTGTGTTTAGTTGGACCTCCGGGCGTTGGTAAGACTTCCTTAGGTCGTTCTATTGCTAAGTCATTAGATCGTAAGTTTGTGCGAATGAGTTTGGGAGGATTACATGACGAAGCAGAGATTCGTGGTCATCGTAAAACTTATATCGGAGCGATGCCTGGCCGTATCATTCAAAATTTAAAAAAGGTTCAATCAGGTAATCCAGTTTATATTTTAGATGAGATTGATAAATTGGGAAATGAATATAGAGGAGATCCTTCATCTGCATTGTTAGAGGTTTTGGATCCTGAACAAAATGCTAATTTCTACGATAACTATTTAGAATTGGAATATGATCTTTCGAAGATCTTGTTCATTGCAACCGCGAATAGCTTACAAACGATTCAGCCAGCTTTGCGTGATCGTATGGAGATAATTGAAATTAGCGGTTATAGTATTGAGGAGAAAATGGAAATTGCCAAGAAGTATTTGATTCCGAAGCAAAGAGAAGCACATGGTTTGAAAGCGTCTGCGGTAAAGATTTCTAATGCAGCTTTGCAATTTGTAATTGAGTGTTATACGCGAGAAAGTGGATGTCGTGAATTAGATCGTCAAATCGCTGCAATAATGCGACATGTTGCTAAGAGTGTGGCAATGGAAGAAGAGTATGATTCATCCATTTCAGCCGAAAAGGCCGGTTTGATATTAGGGAAGGTGCGCTATGACAAGGAGTATTTTAAAGAAAAGAATCCTGCAGGCGTAGCCATGGGATTAGCTTATACTTCTGTTGGTGGTGAAATGCTTTATATAGAAGCGAATAAATTCCCGGGCAAAGAAGGTTTGCAATTGACCGGTAAATTGGGAGATGTAATGAAGGAGTCGGCAATGACCGCAATTAGTTATGTGAAGTCAAACGCTGAAAAACTCAATGTAGATTTTTCTCTTATAGAAAAGAATACGATTCACTTACATGTTCCAGAAGGGGCAGTCCCAAAGGATGGACCTTCAGCAGGTATAACTATGTTGACGGCTCTTGTTTCTTTATTGACGGGGCGTCGCGTGAAGCCACTATTGGCTATGACAGGTGAGATTACCTTGCGTGGAAAGGTTTTGCCAGTTGGTGGAATTAAAGAGAAAATTTTGGCGGCTAAGCGAGGAGGGATGAAAGAAATCGTATTATGTAAGATGAATCAAAAGGATGTGGAAGAAATTAATCCTGATTTCTTAGGGGATATGAAGTTTCACTATGTCGATAAAATGTCTGAAGTTTTAGAGATTGCACTAATGCCTTAATATTAGCAAATGACTAAAAGAATTATCCTTTCTCTGTTTTTCTTGCTTTCGCTTTTATTTGAATTGCGGGCAAATCCTCGTCAGGATAGTCTTCTTGGTCAATCGAAAAGTCCTGGCCGATTTTGGTGGGATGTGACACGCTATTATTTAAACTTTGATATTGATATCCAACAAAAAGCAATTGCTGGTACTTCTACAATGCGGTTTGTAGTGAAAGAGAAGGCCGCTAAAATGCAAATCGACTTACAAGAGCCGATGCAAGTGGATAGTGTCAAGTTAATTTGTATTCGACGCGACAGTATTACACACCGTGAATTGCATGTCCATTTTCCTAAAGTAAATTTTACGCGGAATGGAAATGTTATTTGGGTTGAAGCAAATTCTTTGAAAGATTATTTTCAAAAAGATACATTGTTTGAAATCTCAATTGCGTTTCATGGGATGCCGCATGAGGCTGTCAATGCGCCATGGGATGGTGGTTTTGTCTGGACTAAAGATGAAACAGGTAAGCCTTGGGTAGCAGTGGCTTGTCAAGGTGACGGAGCGAGTATTTGGTTTCCTTGTAAGGATGATGCGGGTGACGAACCCGATGAGCTTACAAATATTACCATTACTTATCCTGATTATTTATATGCCGTAAGTAATGGTCGCTTAGTGAATGAATTTAACAGACAAGATACCTCTGGAAAACGCGTTTCAGTTTATTCTGTTCGTAATCCTATAAATCTTTATGATATCACCTTTTATCTTGGCGATTACTTTGAATTTGGCGAGAATATAAAGGGCTTAGGTGGCGAATTAAAGCTTCGGTATTTTGCGTTAAAGTGTCATGAGAAGCAGGCGAGAAAGACCTTTCCAATGGCTGCACCAATGATACACTGTTTTGAAGATTGGATGGGACCTTATCCTTTTTACCAAGATGGTTACAAGTTAGTTGAAGCTCCTTATTTAGGTATGGAACATCAAAGCGCTATTGCTTATGGAAATAAGTTCAAATTGGGTTACATGGGGATTGATCGTTCTTATTCAGGAGTAGGGATGAAATTCGATTATATTTTGGTGCATGAAAGTGCGCATGAATGGTTTGGAAATTCCATTACTGCGAATGATGTTGCGAACGATTGGATTCAAGAAGGATGGACAACTTATGCGGAAGGCTTATATGTAGAGTGTCTTTTAGGTAAGGAGAATGCCTTAAAGTACATACGAGGTGAATGGAAGAATATAGAGAATGATCGACCAATCATCGGTCCACAAGGTGTTCATGCAGAGGGGAGCGGAGATCGATATGATAAGGGGGCTGCTGTTGTGCACATGATTCGTCAGCAATTAAATGATGATTTAAAATTTAAACAATTACTGCGTAATCTTAACAAGGAGTTTTATCATAAAACTATTTCAGAGCAAGCATTTGAATCCTTTATTATTAAGGAGACTAACTTGCCTCTTAAAGGATTTTTTGATCAATATTTAAGGACCAATATTTTACCACTATTAGAATACAAAATGGCGGTAAGGAATGGCAAATGGTTTCTAAGTTATCGTTATCAATTAGTAGTTGATGATTTTAAAATGCGCATTCCTTTTGTGGTTGATGGTAAGCAATATTTTGTGAATCCAACTTCAGCATGGCAAACTTTAGAGGGTGATTTGATTAATAAGAAATCAAGCCCTGAGGTTTCTGTAAGTCAAGATTATTATTTAGAAATAAAGGAACGCTAATGAGAAAATTGCTGTTTCCTTTTTCAGTTTTGTATGATGCGGTAACCCGTTTACGGAATGGTTTATATGATAATTATATTTTTAAGCCTTTTCAATTCGATATCGTTACAATAGGTGTAGGCAATTTGTCGGTTGGGGGAACTGGTAAAAGTCCGCATGTGGACTACCTTATAGAATTATTGAAGAATGATTATTCTGTGGCCACTCTCAGTCGTGGCTATGGACGAAAGTCAAAAGGTTTTGTCTTATTGGATAAAGACATGAAAGCTGCGCAAGTAGGAGATGAACCTTTAATGTTTAAGCGAAAATATCCAAACATTCCAGTCGCAGTTGCGGAAAACAGGGTGCTTGGGGTCGTAGAATTACTTTCACGAGAGGAAGAAACTAATCTTGTAATTCTGGATGATGTATTTCAACACCGCGCGATTCATCCACATATTCAAATACTACTCACTCCATTTGATGACCCGTTTTTTAATGATTTAGTTTTACCCGCAGGCAATTTAAGAGAATCACGGAACGGGGCTGAAAGAGCCGATATAATTGTTGTTACAAAATGTTCAAAACAGATTTCATCGGAACAAAAACTCGACTATGAAACTAAGTTGAGAAAGTATAATCAGACCGCACTCGTTTGTTTTTCCTATATAGAATATGGTACAATTAGATCCGTATTTAGTGATGAGGAGAACCTAGAAAACTTTGATTCAATACTTGCTTTTGCCGGCATTGCAAATCCTAGTACTTTTTTCGGTTATTTGGAGGAGAAGGGAGTTTTAAATATTTTTTCATTTAAAGATCATCATTCTTATACCTTGTCTGATTTAGAAAAAATGAAGTCCGTTTTCAATAACAAAAAATGGGTTTGTACGGAAAAGGATGCTGTGAAATTGTTGGAGTTCAGGTCTTGGTTTGAAACGAATGGCATTAGTCTGTATTTTTTGCCGTTACAGGTTAGGTTTACAGACACAACGTTCGATAGTTTTGTTAATGAGAAAGTAGCGACTATTAATAAATTGATACTTGAATCTTAGGCAAAAAAAAATCCTCTTCGTTGGAAGAGGATTTTTTTTGAGTTATAACTAAGTAATTAGTCTTTAAATACCCAGAATTTAGTGTTGTTAGAGTACTTGCTTAAAGCTTCGTCTCCTTTGATTACAACATACCAGAAATCGATGAATCCAGTCAAAGAACCTACAACTGGAATACAATACATCCACATGAAGCCAGAACCCATGTACATACGGTGGATTGAGAAAGAGCTACAGAAGAATGCACGTACCAAGAAACCAACTTTAGATTGGTCGCCACCTAATACAGTTGCGAAATTTTCTGTGTTGCTAGTTAAAGCATTCAATTCAGTTGTAACATCTTGAGATGCTGCAAATTTTGCTTCTACAGAAGCGTTGTTCAATTTGTAAGTGTTAGCAGAAGCTAATGTAGCCATGCCTAACACCAAAGCCAATGTGAAAAATAGTTTTTTCATGTTAAAGTGTTTTTGTTTAGTGCTAAGATATACTTCTTGTTTTAAAATTTAAAGAAATCGACTAAAAATTTTCTAAGAGAAATATACTTTAAGGTGTTAATTTCTTAATTTAAAGGACTGTTAACGCAACAAAACAAAATGAATAAATTAATTACTTTTCGAGGTGTCCTCTTTGTATTAATAATTGGAAGTTTGTTTCTTGGTTCATGTAGAAGAGAGAAGGGGGTTAGCTCTTGGGGAATGGATGTCTTATTGCCAATTTTTTCAGCCAATCTCTCTATTAATAACATTGTCCCATCTGATGTACGCACGGTTAATACCGATAAAAGTGTAAAATTGGTTTATAACACCAATTTGTATCATTTGAATTTAGCAGATTATGTTTTGCGTATTCCGGATACTACTTTTTCAAATCCTTTTAGTGTTGGAAGCGTTGGGTTAGCCAATAAGCAATTACATTACTATTATTCACTAGGTAGAATGGCTACCGCAAGTGCTAATTCGCAATTAATTTTTATCACGTTTTTTAATGGTACCTATCAAGTAATTCCACCTATTTCCAATATTAACTCACAGCCTAGTTCGGTTGATGCAGGTGCTTTTTTTACTAGAGCGTGGATTAAGAATGGTATAATGCAGATAAATGGGGATAATGATTTACCGGTAGATCTTGATTCTGTAACATTTCAATTTAAGAATAATGATCAATTTAATAATGTGATTGGAACACTTACCATACCTCATATTCCTGCGCATAGTCATTTCGTGGATACAATGCCACTTGCAGGAAAGGTTGTGGAAGGGAAATTGGTGGCTCAATTGCTAAATATGAAAACTCCTGGGAGTAAAGGAAATCCTGTTCTAATTGATACTTCCAAAGGGTTGCAAGTGACTATGGTTTTGTATAATGTAACCTGTGATTCGGCGATTGCAGTATTTCCTTCCCAATCTGTAATTGATACCGGTCAATTGGTGACTTATAACTACGTTAGTGGTGGAGCCAAAGTGGATTTTGTTAAAATTAAGTCTGGTGATATTCGTGTGGAGGTTTACAGCAGCTTGCCAGATTCCATTCATTTTAATTATAAAATGCCTTCTGCGAAAAGTCCTTTTGGTGTGACCGTCGATATGGGTGCAACCGCGCCACCTGCTCCACGCGGAGGATTTTCAAGGATTTCAAGAACGGTGGATCTTGCCGGCTATACCATTGATTTTACAGGACCTAATCATAATATGCATAATACCTTTTATGATACGATAAGGGTAGGTATTGATTCAACAGGAAGAAGGGATACATTACGTGCTTCGGATAGTTTATACCTGTTTTATACCCTTGAAAATATTGTTCCTGAATATGCCACAGGTTACCTTGGAGATACAATCTTGAACTTGAATTTCCCTAATATTTCTTTCAGCACGTTTAATAAATTCAATGCTAAGGTTTTTGATCCTGAAAAACTGGCTTTGAATTTCCAAGTCAAAAATGGTATTGGTTTGGATGCACAATTAAAAGTTAATCAGCTCAATGCTTCTAATTCCTCTGGCGGTTCCAGCGTCAATTTAACTGCGCCATGTATTGGTAATTGGATTAATATTCCAAGGGCGACGGATAAGCCTTTATCACCAGGTGAAAGTTTGACGAACGTTAACGAACAAAATAGTAACGTAAAAGCTATTTTGAATAGTAAACCAAATCAATTAAGTTTTGATGCGCAATTGAAAATTAATCCAAGAGGAAATGCATTGCACTTCAAGGATTTTGTTTACTACAATTCCAATATGGATGTAAATCTGCAAACGGAAATTCCACTTTCGTTAATAGCGGAGGACTTAGTAATTAAGGATACCTTCGACTTTAAACTCAATGCAGGAGGACAGTTTAGTAAGGTGAAAGCAGCTACTTTTTATATCAATATTGAAAATAGTTTTCCATTACAAGGAGTGGTTAGTTTGAATTTGATTGATGATTTTGGTCGTGTAGTGAAGAAAATTTTGGTTAATGAGACGGTAGATGCTTCAATGTTAAACAGTAAATGTCAAACACAAAAAGCGTCGGTAAAACAATTGAAGGTCAATTTTGACGCTAACGAAATTGAATTGATGCAGAGTGCGCGCAAAGCTGTATTGGAGGCAAGCGTAAGTACGAGTGGTCAGACAAGCTGTCAAGGGCAATATTTGAAAATATATGATTGGTATACCATTAAAGCCAATATTTCAGCTAGGTTTAATTATGAAAACGAGTTATAATGAAGAAGTTTAGCTTATTAGTCATTTTACTTTTATCAGGTATTCAATTAAATGTCAAGGGGCAAATTGTTCAAGATACGATTAAAGTACTCGAGATAAGGACAAGAGGAAGAGGTTGTATTATACCTGAGCAACCGCATATTCTAACAACAGATTTAATTTATAGGACTTATTGTTTTGACAATTTTTTGTATTCAAACAAACCAAATGCGTTAATTCTTAATACCTCTTTACACAGTGGTTCAAACTATATCCCTGTTCAGTTAATGCATCAACTGTATAAGGGCGGGAGTGTGGATGAATCTTTACGGATGAAATCGCTTAATTCTGGTTCCAATAACCACTTGCGCATTGGAGGTATTGCACAAGGTCAGTTAAGTTTTATTTTTAATTTCTTTAAAAATAAGCGGCCATTACGTTATCGTTTATACAAGATGTCTGCTCTGTCTAGTCAGTTTACTTTCGAAAATAATACGGTGCTGGATGCTTCTTTACAGCCGGATATCGCCAGTCTTTATTTGTTGGGTAATGGATTCTTTGCAGATAAAACGGCTCAATTAGGTCCTTCTTCCTTGCAATATTTTCAATTCAATAGTATCGGATTCAACCAATCCTTCCAGGTTATTAAATATGGGGTTGATCCTGAATTGATTTCTATAAAAGCGTTGTTTAGTCTTAATGTTGGATTTAATATTAATCAATTAAACAAGTATCAGCGAACTGATTTGTATTCTGGCAGTTTATATACGGCACCTTTAGGGCAATATTTAGATTTGAATTATAATGTAAGTTCACAAAACTTCAATGAAAATTTTAAAATGGGTTTAGGGTTAAATTTGGGAATTGGCAAATCGTGGAATCATTTTAACGCTTCAATAGGCGTACACAACTTAGGCTTTTGGAAATTAAATGCGCTTCAAACATTAAGTGCAGATACAAGTTTTCAATATCAAGGGATTGTTTTACAAACTTGGGGGCAAAATCCTAGTTTACCTAAGGATAGCTTGCGAAATTTATTGGGCTTACATTCTTCAACTAGTAGTCAAAAAGTTTGGGCTCCTGGAAAGTTGAAATTTCAGGCTAACTTTCGTTCCGTTTGGGTGTTTAACATCACGTATTGGTACACTTTAAAGGCCTTGCCTTTAGTAGAGCTCCGATATGCAAAGTGGGAAAATAGAGTTTTGGGTAAAGGTGCTAGTCATCTGCGATTTATGTTTAATCCATGCATAGGTTACGGAGGGTTTGGTACCTACCACCTTGGTTTTTCATCTGGTTTGCAATATAAAAGGGCTGCTTTATTGTTGAATATCAGTGATTTGCAGTCTCTTGCATTGAAAAATCAAAATTCTTTTTCCGCTGGAATTAAATTAGGTTATTCCTTTTAAAGTATGACGAGGATTATTTCTTGGTTTGCTATTAAAAGCGTACTTTTGCCATCTCTTTTTAGAAAATATTTATGTCTATTACCATGAATCAAGCCGCTAATTCCTTGAACATTTTTGAGCAAATTGGCGCAAACGATCACGAACAAGTGGTGTTTTGTAATGACCCGGCGTCGGGATTAAAATCTATTATTGCTATCCATAATACAACTTGTGGTCCTGCATTGGGAGGAACTCGTTTTTGGAATTATGCTAATGATGCAGAAGCTTTACGTGATGTATTGCGTTTGTCTCGTGGTATGACTTACAAAGCGGCGATTTCTGGGTTGAATTTAGGTGGTGGTAAAGCCGTTATCATCGGTAATTCTTATACAGATAAGTCAGAAGCCTTGTGGCGTCGTTATGGTAAGTTTGTAAACGGTCTTGCTGGTCGTTATATCACTGCCGAAGACGTTGGAACTGCTAAAGAAGATATGGAATACATCGCGATGGAAACAAAGCATGTAACGGGTGTTCCTGAGTATATGGGTGGTAGTGGAGATCCTTCTCCAGTAACAGCTTTCACAACCTATTTAGGAATGAAAGCTTCAGCTAAAAAAGTATTCGGTAACGATTCATTAAGCGGTAAAGTGGTGGCAGTACAAGGTGCTGGTCACGTAGCACAATACTTAATC
>JACCDW011675979.1_pt1 | contig 21303 bp, 28 predicted proteins | sample 7449781 | NCBI WGS metagenome assembly JACCDW01 (sample SAMN15323449, study PRJNA562643) | freshwater metagenome | isolation source: river surface water | place: USA:Blue River Watershed | collected 2017-08-18
CAGTTAGTGTACACACGGACACAAATGGAATCAACACGCCGCTCAAGTCGTATCGCTGCAATACCGCATGTGTCCAAGAAGGAGAAGGTGGCACCAGCCGAGAAGGAAGCCATCAAGGCAGCACGGGCAATCGAGAAGAAGGCCAGGGAGGCAGCACGGGCAATTGAGAAGGAGGCCAGGAAGGCGGTCGCAAAGCCCAAGCCTGAAGCCGCGCCCATCCAGCACACAGTCGTCGAGGCCAAGGGCCGACAGCTTACGCTCGCAGAGCTGTTTGCCGCCCTCTCCGAGCACCTCGAGATGAACCCTGAAGACGGCACAAAGCCCGTTTTCCATGTCGAGTTCGGCGGCATCACCGAGTCACACACGATTACATTTGATGACAACTCGGTGGTGATCGAGTAGACTGCATCCCAAAACCAAAAGACAAACACAACAAAAATATTTTTGTCGACTCTTAGGGTGTTGCTAGAAAAATTGAAAACCACACGAGCTAACAGTGAGGGTGCCCAAGCCATCCAAGTACACACAAGCCTGACAACCCATACACACGCCATCATGTCCGCCAAGCCAACCACCTTTGTGACATACTTTACCGACAAGACCGAGGCCGAGGCCCGCATCCGCTTCGCAACCGATAACCTCTTCTGTGGGCACCGGTGCCGCACAGCTATTCAGCCAAACGACCTTATTCTCATGGTCAACCATGAGAGTGGCTATGTGGTCGGCGTCGCACGAGCCGCCTCTACCTGCCTGGACGCGCGACTACCCGAGGTCTGTGCTAAGGTCTACACGGGCGAGGACGCGAAGTACAACCGTTACGCCATTCTCATCAAGGACTTGGTGTTGCTACCTGGGCGCTGCGTGACCCAGCGCGACCTGCGCCGTATCGTCGGCGTGGACAGTGAGGACAAGAGCCGCACCAACATCTACAAGGGCTTCCCCAACTCGTGGCAGCCGGCCTTCATCCAGAATGAGGAGCTGGCGCCGACCGTTCTGGCGCGCCTTGCAGCCTTTATTGAGGGCCAATGCGGTGGCCTCCTTGCGTAACCAACATCCCTAAAAGTAAACCAAACAATCTTTTTAATGCAATAAAATTGAAGCTGGCCAAACCCTAACTGTCAGTACACAATGGTTTCCACACAGGACAAGAATGCAGCAGCACCTATCATGAAGGCAATCGTATGCCTGATTGAGAAGTGGCTGCGGCGCGAGACCATTAAGCCGTCTGAGTTCAACGAACTGGAGGAGCAGATGGAAATGTACTGGGATGAGTACGAGAAGAAGAATCCTCGTGCTGGTCCGTATGATAGTTATCTCTCTGCCTGGCTGATTCATGAGCAGCTGTTCCTCGCCGGCACGCCGCATGCAAGTGGTGGGCCACCCTATTACTTCTGGGACCTGATTGAGGAGGAGTGTGCGGGTGGTGAGCCCCAGGCTGAGCGGCAGTTCAAGCACTGCACTGAGTTGTTTGGGACCTTCTAGATGCAAAGGCAGCGCAGAAAAAATTGAATTTTTAACGGGTCCAACTAGTCAGCACACACACACGACCAACACTACAGAATGCAAGCCGACCGTTACAATCAGGCAAAGCCTGAGGCTAAGGAGCCTCTAGTTGCGGACCGTTACAATCAGGCAAAGCCTGAGGCTAAGGGGACGCTTACAGCGGACCGTTACTACTTCCTTGAGGAGGGCGAGACCTTCTGGGCAACACCAAGCCGTGCACAAGACGCTGGATTTAAGGCCACTCTTAGTGGCATCATCGCCGTCGTCGGCGGGCGCAAAGTCTTCCAGGTCACAATGGATGACGACAGTACAGAGAACTTCAAGAGCCCCTCGGGACTCTGCAAGACTTGCTTCACACGCGGGGCAAACATGACCAATGAGTGGGATGGGCGCAACCACCTATATGTGGAGCGTGATGGGCGACGCATTACCATTAGGGAGGCAGGTCAACTTACCGATTCGGTAAGTAGTGACTCGGCCTCCGAGACTAGCTCTCTCTCCCTAAATGTCTCCTCTGGGTCGGCCGACTCGGACAGCGTGTCCGTAACCAGGAGGCGGCGACTTATTATACCTCCTATCGCGGCACCTGAGCCTGAGGCACCTGAGCCTGAGGCACCCGAGCCTGAGGCACCTGCACCTGCACCTGCACCTGCGCCTGCACCTGTGCCTCAGGTGACCCTCATCAACAAGACGGAGGTCAAGTGGGCCTACGCTGCGCCGCTCTGGATTATTGCGGCTTGCGCTCTGGTCCACACAGTATCGGTGAGCAGCATCCGTGCCTTCTTTGAGATTTGAGCAATATATAATTTCCGGCGACAACACTACAAAAAACACCTTAGTATTTTTAAATGTTAATAATAGAATGCCAAATTATATAATTCTTGTAAATGGCCAAAGCCGAACAAAGCAACAGCTCATGGATTTGCTTGCACTGCAAGATTATCCTAATCAACTTTCACTTACTGGATTAGTTAACGAAAATAACCCAATATCTCAACAATGGTCTTTTCAAAAGTCACCTAATAATGAGGGATACACATTTGCTCAACAACAAGTTGTTTTGCATGGATTACCAGCTGTTTTTGCACAACAGTATGTTGAAATGGCAGACTTTGTAGAATATGTTACAGATTGTATTAATTCTTTTGGACCAGATGCAGTTGCAGTTAATGCTCCTCCTCCTGCAGTTGTTCCGCAATTACCTAATAATAATGAAGCCGCAAACGCCGCAAATCAACAACACGGGCCTAATCCCTTTGGACCAGTAAATGAAAATGAAAATGAAAATATGCAAATAGGCCAGGCAGGAGGTGCGAACAAATTAACCGTCTATTATGTTGGACTAGTGCCTAATTCAATTCTGTATTCTGATAAAGAAAGATATGCTCCTGCAGCTGTACCTTTACTGCCAATGTATGGCGATTTAAATGCAGTTGGGGAGTTTTATAGTAAAAAAGTGTTTAAATATGAACCTGGAAAAGGATTTGTTGGCTATCCAGATGAACCCATAGGGGAGTGGAAAATGGGATGGCCAGGGATGAATTTTGGAAATGAAAATGTAGAAGTATCTGAAAATGGTGCTCCGCCTGGTTTTAGTGCTGCGAAAAAAGGGGGTCGCCGAAAGGCCACGCGCCGCCGTTCCACGCGTAGGCGCAAGGCATCGCGGCGTGGGAAAAAATGAAAGTACCAACCCTAACAGTTAGATGTACACATATTCTCTAAAAGTCAGATTTAATCTTTATTTTAGAGAAAACAAATGGGTTTCATGATGAAAGCAGCAGCTGCTGCGGCGCGCGGCGGTTCATCGCGCCATAAGAGGCAGAGAGAGGCAAGAGAGAAGCAAGAGAGGCAAGAGAGGCAAGAGAGGCGTGCCACATGTGCCAAGACGGAGAACTTTGAGTTGCCAATGTGTGTACAGATGCGCGCTGCGGACGCTGCAAGGGCGGCAGCCTATGCGCGACACCAAGCATTCATTGAGCACTGCCGGCAGGAGCCTTTTGCCCTCCAGTGCATCGGCACCAGCGCCGAGAGTGCCAGCATCATCACCATAATTGTTGCGTTGTTGTTATTCTTCTGCTGCTGCCGTGGCAATAGACGGCGTGATCATTGGGATTAAAATTGAAACCCACAGGTTCAACAATTAGGGGTACACATCATGGATATCACATACGACGATTTCACGGTTCCTAAGATGCCGACGGCGGATGAGGCACGCACGGCAGTACAGGAGTTATTTGCTGACTTGGAGATGCAGCATGGCGACGCTGACCGCATCTTCTGCTATGTAATTCTCTGCGGCTACATCATCAAGTTAGTTGATGCGCAGCGCTTCCTTAAAACCCAACCAGAGCTGGGCGTGAAGCTCCGCACCTACACGGATGAGTACTTGCGGACTAATCCCGAGCTCTGCGGCATCCTGTTTGATGTCTCCGCCATGCTCACGCGTCTCGGCTTTTAGGCGCGCCCCTGGAAAAAATTGAAAACTACACAACACCATTTTTATTGTCACACACGCATATACAAGCCCCACACAAGAAAATGCAACGCCGAATCCCACACTCTGAGGAACAGCCAGTTCGCCGGCGCTTCACGCGCCGCATTGTGAAGAAGCAAGCCTTCCAGGAGCCCAACATTAAGGTGGTCAATGTTGACTACTGCCATAAACAAGAAGGGAGGGCCTTTGTGCCTATTGTTCGCAAGGCCGCAGGTGGGGGCGGTGGCGGACCAGAGCCCTTCTGTGGCGCCGGCGGCGGCCCTGATGCGGAGGAGGTCTTCTGGACCGGCCGTTCGGCAGAAGTGCCGACGATGGACTCTGAGGAGGAGGATCTCATGTTTGCCAGAGCAAATCGCCAGAAGACGCACAATCCGTATGAGGCCCTCCGCGCCCTCAAGGTTAAGGCACTTGTCACGCTGGATGCAGCCCGCGCTCTCGCAAGCGATGCCTTCATGAAGGCGGCGACTGCCAAGAACGGCACGGACTACAACCGTTACATGGACGAGAGCGCAGTTGCTGGCGCCGAGGTGCAGCGCCTCTACAATATCGTGGACGACATTGAGGACCGCATCATGGCAATGGAGTTTCCTGGTCTGTTTGTGGCGTGAAGCAGCACTGCCACCAGCAGAAGGCGACTAGTCCAACTCCTCCAATACATGTATTTACAATACAAAAAATCATAAACCAGTCTGAAAATGAACGGGTAACAATATAGCATGCGAGCAAAGCGATCGCATTAATAAGAAAATAAGGACAGCAAAGAAAAAAGCAAAGCTTGCCAGGCCCAGTATAGCGGCTAATAACTATTTCTTGTATTGGAACTGTAACTACGATATCACCTTCACGGTGTACAAATAGCGGGTTAACATGCATTTTTTGTTAACATTAAGTATAATGTTTGAGTCTACACAGGAAATCGTAATTGCAGTGGTCGCCGGCTTGTCCCTTCTTATTGGTGTAATTGTGGCAGCTGTTAAAGTCGGTGCATTTGCATCAATAATGGGGCTTCTCTTTACGGTGCCTTTTGTACTTTTAATGCTATTTAATGTCCGTTGCTTAATTTTTGGCGGCTGCAATGTCTGGGCCTGGATTATGACTGTTTTAATTGGTATTCAGTCTATTGTTGGCATCTTCACAATTGGTGAACTTGATAGCTTAAATAGCATGACTGACGAATAAATAAATGCATCGTAAAAAGTTTTTGGAGCTTTGGAACTCTAATGATTTAGTTATAATGGCTGAAATTAAACAACTACGGACAAAGATGACCACAGGACAACTTTGTCTGTACTACAGTTATTTGTGTATTTTCATTATTTTGATAATTGGAATATATGGAGCAGCATTTTACGGTCTTTACTTACTTACTTTCGGACGCTAATCTGCGCCAACACATTTTTAGTTGTTGAAGCCCGAATTGCCGACTTTGCGTTTGGTGTTTCACTTACTTGTGACTCTAAGTCTTTAACGGGAAATGCCGTTGGCTGCTTCCAGGCCCATGGAGGCGCTGCAATCACCTTCTCTTTTGCCCTCTTATGCTTAATGTTAAGTGCAGTGAGGCCAATAGCAGCGCCAATAAGTAGGCAGCCTCCAACTGATAAGCCAATAATGAGGGAACTCTTGGACTGCTCTGCTGCGGCGCTCGGAACAACAATAAGTAAGTGTGGCCCTGAGCTTGGCAAGAGTGACTCATAAATAGGCTGGACAGATGGACTTGGCACAGCTACTAGACTCTGAGGCGGCGTAAGTATGACAGCAAAGTCAGTTAAGTGTGTGCAGCCACAAGTAACCTCAAAGTCAGTCGCCCTAAGTGCTCGGCAGCCTTCGCCCGACCATTCCGTGCCATTCCAGTAGACACAAGATGCAATGTCGCTCATGCTGCCAGGCAACATTCGCGACAAAGGCAAAGTAAAGTTAAGTAAGTCGCGGAGGCCTGCGATTCGTGTCTCATTGCCCGTTACCGCATCCGCAATCATAATACTTACAACACTTGAATTAAGTGGCTGAGAAGAAAGTGCCTCATAGGGATTTCGCGCCCACTGCATAACACTAATAGTCTGATTTGCAGGTAGGCCGAGCGCCGGCAAAATCACCTGCAATCCACTTAAATTGAAGGAGCGCGCATCGCCCTCAAGCCGCGCCGCTGCTAGTCGGAAGGCCGCCGTGGACCGCTCATAAACACTGCTGAAACTCTCATTCGTAAGCACAAGGCCACTTATCATGCGTATGGAAGCGTGGACATCGTAACCGGTAGCGGCGCCGAGTCTATCGACGAAATCATCTGCCTGTTTCAAATCAAAGCGCGTCTGGCGACCAATGAGGTCACGAAGCTCGGCCTCTGACTCGGGGACTTTTAGGGTACGGTTGTCGCGCCCTATACGACCAAGTGCATCGCGAATATCATCGGGATTGAAAGGCGGAGGCGTTGGCAAAGTGAGCTGCGAAGGAATCCTAATTGTCGGGAATGGAGTAATACCAAGACTTTTACGGATATTTTCAAAGTCAGTCGGAATTGGTGGTAATGAAATTGCTGGAAAGGAGAACTTGTTGAAAAGTGACTCTAATGGTGGCATTTGTGTAATCTGAATATGCATTAAATCATCAGGAATTGAAGGAATTGGAATACGACTTGTAATATTGAAAGCAGGAATTGTAGGGTTCACAAGGGCTCCAATATCTGAGGGGATAGATGGAATTGGAATTGGAATATCAAGTGAAGGAATTTGGGTTATATATTTACTCAACTCTGAAGGCATTTCAGGGAGTCTAATTGATGGAATTGGAATATCAAGTGAAGGAATTTGGGTGATATATTTACTCAACTCTGAAGGCATTTCAGGAAGTCTAATTGATGGCAAAGCAGTTGGAAGAGGGGGCAATGATATAGGAATCTGGAACCCTCCAAAGTTGAAGGCAGAAGCCAATGCCGGTAAAAAGACAAGGCGTAGCATTCTAACTATATATACAGATTTATAATAACAATTAAGTAAGGTCTTGTTATATTACTTTTAGTCATGCATATAATAGTAAATGCCATTCATTTCCTCAACAGGAGGTGCATTTGGTTACGGCAGAGCAGCTAAATCATCAGGATCAGTGATTGAATTTAATTATCCAAACTTTGCCTCTACAACTGGACTGGTACAGGTTGGAGCTTCCAGTGTAATTAGCAATTCAATATATGTGACACAAGCAACTAATAGTTCTGTAGGTAATGTATATCGCTCAACTGCAATACCCTATAATAGAAACTTTTCATTTGAATGGAACTTTGAGTGCTCAGGTGGCTCTACACCTCCAGCAGATGGTTTCTGTTTACAATGGACAACGACAAATAATACAAATGGAGGCGTAGGTGGAGGAGTGGGATATATTAGTGCTGCCATTAATGCTTTACTTTTTCAAACATATACAAATAATCAATTTGTATGGTACAGAAATAATGTAATTCAGGTGACGCAAACAGGGCAGAACTTTTACAGGAATCTGTTTTACTGGGCAGACTACAATCATGCAACATCAACTATGCTAATATACTTTAACACCACGAACTCAAAACCGGCACTGCCGAACTTTACTTTAAGCGGTTTTTCTTTTGATGCAACAAGTTACTTTATCGGCTTTGGAGCAGCAACCGGTGGTGCAAATGAGAACCACATTCTCCGCTCAATGAAACTTACTTTTACTTAGAGCTTTAAAGGACGATACACAATATATTACAAGTAAATGCCGGCACAAGAACAACTTGCCCATATGGGTTTTAAGGTTATTACTACTTTTCTTGGAATAGTGGCTGTTAGAAATTTGGATATTATTGAGCGTAATCAATGTGCAATTTATAGAAAACTTGCTGAAATACATGATTATCAAAAGCGCAACGGGCCTAAATATTAGGCGCAAGTATACAGTAAAATGGTAGCATATACTCGTCAGAAGCGCCGCCTTGCCGGTCCTTCTTATAATACTCGCTCAGGCGTCATTCGGCATCCAAACGAAGAGCGTGAAAGAATCACGAGACAGCAGCTCTTTCAGTCGGCCCAGAGGCAGCTGCAGACAATTAGGGGTCTGCAGGGATTAGAGCGCGACGCCGCCTTTGAAGAGCTATTCCTGCAGCTCTGGACGCACAAGCGTCTGCTGACTCGCACTTGGCTCCGGGCCTATATTCGTATTGCTGCGGCAAATCTTGATGTGCCCGCAGCTGCCGCATTTGTGCTTCTGAATATGAGTCGTTAGAAATAAGACACTTAGAGTATTCTTTACAGACATTTAGTATAAATGGCACTAAAGGATACAGACCCTGAACTAGCCGCGCTAATTGCTGCGGAAGAGCACCGCCAGGCAACTTCTATTGAGCTGATTGCCTCGGAGAACTACACATCGGCTGCAGTGCGTGCCTGTCTAGGCTCCTGTCTCACAAATAAGTACTCTGAGGGTTATCCGGGTGCTCGGTATTATGGTGGTAATGAGGTCGTGGACCGCGTAGAGCGTCTTGCGCAGAGCCGCGCACTTGCGGCATTTGGTCTTGACCCTGATACCTGGGCAGTCAATGTGCAGCCTTACAGCGGCAGTCCTGCGAACTTTGCTGTCTACACGGCGCTCCTGAAGCCCGGTGACAGAATTATGGGTCTGGACTTACCTTCTGGTGGTCACTTGACGCACGGATTCCAGACTGCAAAGCGCAAAGTAAGTGCAACCAGTATATACTTTGAGTCACGGCCTTACAAGGTTGGGCCCGATGGTCTAATTGACTATGAGGGTATGGAAGCAGCGGTGGCAGATTTCAAGCCCAATCTATTGATTGTTGGTGCATCAGCATATAGCCGTGATTTTGACTATGAGAGGTTTCGGCGTGCAGCTGACTCGGTGGGTGCCTATCTAATGGCAGATATTGCACATATTTCAGGTTTTGTTGCAACAGGGCTAATGGTCTCGCCTTTTCCTTGGTGTGATGTGGTGACGACAACGACGCATAAGACACTTCGGGGGCCCCGCGCAGGAATGATTTTCATGAAGAAGGGGCTGGAGCAGAAGGTGAAGGATGCGGTATTTCCAGGGCTTCAGGGTGGGCCACATGAGCACCAAGTTGCAGGAATTGCTGCGCAGATGCACGAAGTAGCGACATCAGAGTTCCGCAACTATATGACGACTGTTAGGGAGAATGCACAAGCGCTAGCAGCGGAGTTGGTTGCACTAGGATACGCGGTTATTACAGGTGGCACTGATAATCATCTCTTTCTGTTGGACCTGAGGACCAAGGGTATTACAGGTGCAGAGGCAGAGAAGGCGTTAGAGGTGGCAGGAATCTCGGTGAATAAGAACACAATTCCTGGCGATGTTTCTGCGCTCAAACCATCCGGTATTCGGATAGGAACACCAGCAATTACGACTCGTGGACTTCGGCCAGAACATATGAAAACAGTAGCCAGCTTTATCGATAGTGCAATTCGTGGCTCCTCGGAAGAGATTAAATATGTGATTGGTGCTTTTATGCAGAGCTTTCCTTTACCATGATATTAGTAGAATGAGCATATTCGATAAGATTAATGCATATACAGAAATCTCCAATAAAGTTTATTCGGATATGGGTGATGCGCCATCTGATATACGATCCAATATTGAGGATATTTTGAATGCAATTATTGTTAAAAATGGAGGCAGAAGAGCATTTATTCATTCACTTCATAGGAATAAAGAGGTACTTGACCAAATACTTATACCATTATTTCCTGAGTTGAAGGCGCTCCCAAGTGATTATACTGATAAAGGTATAGTAAGCCAAATTGTTAGTAACAGCAATACACTACTTATTAGGGCAGATGATGATCTTGCAAGTCCAACTTCCGACATTGATGTTGGCAAGGCTCTTGGATATCCATGTGCAGAGGATTGGCCAGAATTAAATAAAAATGGAAGGCTTCCACGACACATTTATGAGATTCATGCAATTCTGAAGCCAGAAGTTGTGGCAAAATATGGCCTTACACAAAATAAAGTCCAGGTATTGGCATTTATTTGTAAGGACACTTCAAAAGAGGGACAAGTCCATGCACTTTTAGAGCAGCTTGCACAAGCGCTCGGTGTAGAGCCTGGAATTGAGAATCTGATTATGGGCTTACAGTTAGGGTATTTGGCTGCAGAAAGCACTAGAAATGCATGGGAAAAACCTGTAACTGAGACTCGTCGTATAAACTTTGCAGGAGGAAAACGGAAGCGGCGTAAAACAAAGCGTCGCCGTGCCAGGAAAAATTGATAACTGTAGCGATAGTAAGGATATGCACACAAGATGCCGTATTACAGTTTACAGGTCACATTTGCGACGGAGCTGGATGAGGAGGAGCAACTATTAGAGTACTTGCAGGAAGTGGGAATCTCATTCCTGGAAGTACTTTGTCACGACAAGGTCTCGGACCCGCACTTTGAGGCGATGGTGTTCGGGGTCACATGCATGGGCTCGGGCACCACAACGCAGGGCCGCATCAGCATTCAGACCAGCTGCTATGTACCGGATGCGGCATGGCTAGACTGCACAGGGCCGCTGTCGCTGGACACAAACATTACGAAGGCGGAGCTGGCGCCTCAGCTTGTTTCGGAGACGGGAATGCCGAAGGGCCATCCGACTGAGTGGATGAATCTTCCTCTTTGAGCGAATGGCGCTCTAGCCTAACAGTTAGGGTAATTGCCCGCGACTCATCAGACAGTTTCCTAAGTAGGAGCCAAAGTGCTGCAGCTGCAGCCACCAAATTTGCGCGTATTTTTTCAATAAGACCAAGGGCAATGCCTGGAATACTAATGAGGCGACCGAGCATATCAAGGCCGGCTATGAGGACAAAATCAAGACCAAACATATTTAATATATGGCTTTATTTCATTGTTATTGTGTAGACACAGTGTTATATATTTCATTAACTTTTGCTCTAAAGACATCTGTGTATTTTATAGAATTAATATGTGTGGCTAATATAATATTATCTTGTGGTTGAATAGCAAATTCATTATTTTGTGTTATGTATGAATATATTATATTTTCAAGTCCAAATTCAGTGTCTGATAATCTTGGAAAGTTATCATAAAACTTGGAAAGATGTTTAATACCTTTGCTACCACAGATAATTATTCTATCTTCAAAATGTGTAGCACATACATAAGGGCATGTTCTAGAACCACGAAAAACATGTGGTTCAACAGTCAGGTTGCATAATTGATGAGTATGTGGTATTAAATCAATTCGTGTTAACACATATGCATCAACATGTATATTAGTCATTATCTTAGCAAGCTGAGTAATTGAATTTATTGCAGAGATAATTCTATAAGGGTGATAATCTGATGAAGGTAATATCAAAGGTAGTTGTAACTCTTTTGAGCGCTTTATAAACGGCGCAGCATCATAGTTAAATAATTCAATAGTTACAGACTTTATTTTTGGATGGATAAACTTAGATCGCAACATCTCCTCGGTGACAGGTGTTTTGTCAAATTCCCCTAATTGGTCTGGAATAACAATAAAGATATCAACTGGGCCTGGGTATATGTCCATATAACGGTTAATATCAAAATCAAGAGTTCGTGCAAATCCATAAAATCCAAGAGTGATTGACATTTATATACAATACTATTATATAATATTGTATATAATAATCACACTATCAACAATACATTATGCAATTGCAAGTCCCCCTTCAACGCCATCCTTAAGGAATGACTTAACGGTGTCCTGGCTCAGGGAATCTAGGGGCTGGCCAATACGATTAATGCGAGTCATAATGGCATCCGGAAGTGTTACAATCTGGCAACCTACATCCTTTGCATTCTGGATTACAAGATTATCCTTGCAACCTGCCCATAGAATCTCAATATTATTATTATCACGGAACAGTTTGACGGCATACTCAATCATACCCTTAGGGTTAACACCGGTGTCAGAGATACGGCCAGCAAATACGGAAACAATTACAGGGGTCTGGCTTTTTGCAACCTTACTCTGTGCAATTTCATAAATCTGCTGCTCAGTAAAGATTGCAGTAATATTAACCTTAATTCCATCTGCAAGAAGCTTCTCAATTACAGGGAGTAGTAGCTCACTGCGACTATTGATAATTGGCACCTTAACATATACATTTGGGCCAATTGCGGAAATCTTCCTCGCCTGCTCCTCAATCTCTGCAGAACTATCTGCAAAAATCTGGAAGGAGATAGGACGACCGGCGATCTGCTCCTTGTGCTCTTCGTAGAATTTGGTGTAATTTAGTTTACCCCCCTGGCGCATAATGGTTGTATTTGTAGTAAAACCAACAACCCCATCATAGGATGCGAATTTAGCAACCTCTGCACCATCATAAAAAATCTTTGGGGTAGCCGACATTTTCTATATTCAATGTATCAATAATCCTTAAGTATTCACTTGATTAAATAGTCGCAAGGCTAGAGCGAATCCACAAATTGCATGTTGTTCAGACTTCTTAATAAGAAATGGTATCATTCGAATAAAGTAACAGCCGAGAAAGAAAAGCACTCTTTTCCAAAATCGTGATTTGTCACTTTCTCCAAATTCTTGCAAAAATGGATATGCATTATAATCCAAACATGTATCTAAAATAGTAATATTTCTATATTCGTCAACTTTTGCTAAGTCAGTCTGTTGGTCCCAAGTCTCATATTTTGCCAATGCACTCTGTAATAGTTTTGCAGCATCAAACTCATATGGTTCCAAATATCTTGCTCCACTTTGGTCAATTAATCTCCAGTCACCTGTAACTGTATCCAATAAAATATTCTCAAATGTGAGGTCACCGTGAATCGGGCGAATAGTTAGACTTTCAAAAAGTGAAAAATCCATTTTCTCAAAATACGCAGCAAGCCCCTTTACATCATGGCCATTTACTTTTAGGGTTTTTGCATTCATCATATGAGCAAACTGCGGGCCAAGATTGTTCAGATATTTAAATTTTGCAAATATCTTCTCTTTTAGAAATTGATTCATCCAAATATGTCCATCCACTGTTTTTGAGTAGCAATATACATCACTCTTTAGTCTTTGAATTACCTTTGGAACTGTATCAGCAATTTGAAAGTTACTCAAATGTGCAATCTCTTGATAAGTCTCCAAATACTCCATATCAAAATAGAATTCATCTTCGCTTTCAAAAACATCATACACTTGTGGAACAAGGCCAGGGCTGTAAAAGTCAAAACGACGAAGCTCATCTAGCTGTCTACGAAGTGTCTCATAATGTACCGTATTTTCTGGGCGTTTTTCAATATATTTACGAACAACCAGCTTACCATCATTGCGCTTTATCAAAAACACAGTAGCAAACGACCCTCCCTTTAAAGTTTTAACAATCTCAGGAGTTTCTGGAATATTAACTTCGGCGATACCCTCATTACGATGAAGTTGCACACCAACCGCCATCCGATGAAATGGGCTATATGGCTTTTTGTCATTAATTAAAATACGCGGACCAGGGCGTAATCCGGTCACAAGTTGGTCATAATTAATTCCAACATCCGCGAGTAATTTGACCAATTTATCTCTACGCTCGGTAACTCGCCCAGTTGTTAAAACTACTATATGACCATTAGAGCGCCATTTATCAATCTGTTCCTTTGCACCAGGTAAGAGTGTGACATCGGATGAATCATATGATACATGTTTTGGTAAATGTAACAGAGTTCCGTCAATATCAATAAAATAGGTTCGCTTTCGGGCAAGCTGGTAGCGAAACCGAATTAAATCATCTGGTGTTCCAAATGACATACGATTCTGTATTTCAACAAATTTTAGGGTCAAATCTCTGCCGCTCAAAAGTGGCAAACAGTCAGAAAAATTCGCATAAGTACTAAACCCATTTAAAATCTCTATATTGCGGAAATAATAACAACCCAATAGACCACGAACCGTATAATCATTTGAGAATTGAATAAACTCTTTCTCGTGATATGATATTGGGTCGCCAGAATGTGTAAGTTTAACTTTTCCCCAAGATGCATAGTCGCCTTCTTGAATTTTTGCAGTTGGTACAATGATATCAGAGCTCTCCAAAAAAGCTATCATCGGCTCAACATTTACATAATGGTCGCAATCACAGATAAAGGCTGGTCCATTAAATCCATTCATCCCGCGTATCAGTGTTTCAACTGGTCCACTTGTTTTCTGAGAAATCACACAGCAATGAATATCCTCTCCTGCAAAAAGCTTTGATAGACGGTCTTTGACGCCAAATCTCTCCTCTTGGTCATCACGATAAATAAAATAATAAGAAAGACTATAACCTGCAACCTTTAGGGGTTCAAAAGACTCTGCGGCAAGCTCAATAAAGAGCTTTTCTGTACCATCAATAAATGGCTTAAATTGCTCTCCTCCAAAGCGAGTTCCATCTCCCGCCATTGGGAAAATTATATTAATCTTTGACATTTACTTATATAAGATTAATAGGTATTTAGGTTGTTGGCGAACGCATTACACAATAAATGCCGTAATATTTTTATTTATATTTACAGCTGCCATAATTTCTGAATTGTAACAGCCACCAGTTATGTAAAGTACAGATTTTTCTTCTGTTTTCAAAAAATCGGAAAATGATTTACATATTAGTCCATATCCATATAGATATTTTCCAATTTTATGAGGGCTATTATCTAGCACAGCAGAGCATTTTGATAGTGGAAGACCAAGAGTTCCACAGAATAAGGTATGCATTGAACACGGCCAAACATAACACTTTGCATCTTCTGCAGTATGCTTAATCGCATAATTAATCTTATTGATTGCATCCTGGAAAAACTTGGTGACCATCATTTTTGAATTTATATTTTTTGGCTGAATAAACGGCAACCCATCATTTGTACGGATAAATTCAAAGAATACGGAGTGGTTTTGATGGTTACATACTCTAGCTAGTCTAAATCCAACATTTTGGAATAGCTGCTCAATAAAACGATTTTCAACATAAAATGTATGCTCTGGATTCAAAACATGATATGTTCCATTCATCAAATAGTTTTCAAAATCAGGGACACTTATATATACACGACTTATAGACGGTGATAACGCAATATTCTCAATAATTTTTGTTGGGTCATAAAAGTGCTCAAAACAATGACTCATAACAATTATGTCTGCATCTTGTGCAGATGAATTAATATTAAAGTCCTCAAAGTAACTTGAGTGGACTATCTTATTATCAATGTTGCCACCATATGACGGGTCAACAATATGATACTTAATATTTTCAACTTTTGATATAATTATATCCGCCAATGCACCAGAACCAGCGCCTATTTCAATTACGCCTTTAGGCTGTGTACTAGTTATAAAATCGGCAAATAGTTCATTCATGGTTCCACGAATAGACCCATAAAAGTTTGCATAATTATTTCCATAAATCAAAGAAAGGTCGCCTTCATATTTGGTCTGAGCGGTTCCACAATGAGTACATAGCTGAATATTATATGGTATATATATAAAAGTATAGTTAGGGTCAGATACAGTGAAATTTCCAATTGGAAAGCTATAATCTTCTGGAAAAATCTCAGATAGCTCGTTTTTTTTGCAGAAAATACACGCTATACGCGTCGTATAATTCATTTATGCTTGCTATATAATTGGACTTTAGATAGCTAATAATCTAATACTTTCGCATACTGTATTTATATCTGTGTAATATAATGTATTATTATTATCCGTGGATATCATTGTCATCAACAATCCAGCCAATGGAAATATCTGAGCCTGCCATATTGTATTATTTCCAATAATATAGATATCTGTATTTTGTGCAAACATAGCATTTATAACGAATGCTGCTCCATCAACAAGTACAAGTTTTTTTGAAGATCTAACCAGTTCAATTTGATGTTTTAAATCATCAATATCATCCGTATTAAGTACTTTCCAACTATCAGGTGGTCTTGCACTTGCGGTTTGTATGATATTATCAAATGGGATATTTCTTTCATTAGCTGCATAATTCTCACGAGACTGTCTTGGTAGAATTAAAAGGTCATTTGTTTTAGTTACGGAGTATTTACTCTTGAAGCAATTAATAAACTGATGTAATTGTGGTTCAAATGCAGCATTCAGCGTTTTACGATGTTGTGATGAAATTGGATTTAAGAAAAAACATGTATTCTCTGGAGGAAGTTCATATGTATAATCTGTTATATCAAAATACTTACAAAATAAAGCCTTATATTTTTTTTCCGGACCCTTAAGGTGGAGACGCAGTTCTGGATATTTTGCCTTCAATTCATTAAATAATGGTAAATAAATAGCAGATTCAAACACCCAATGAGATATCGCCTCATGATATAATGCATCAATACAAAGATATTTTGGTCCCTGTTTATCAGGTAATGCATCTATTTCCCATTTATCATAATTATTACCTAGAGTATATGTCTTAACACCATTAACTTCATAAAATTTATATATCCCATGTTCAATTGCATGGGGTGCATCTTCATCAATTACTACTTTTGGCATATTCAGCCATATTGGTATATCTTTAGCCCGCATTATTGTTAATCTAAAGGACATTTATGTTATCGTTTATAATGAAACCATCTGTAGAAGAATTAATTAGTTTTGTGAAAGGAAATATTCCTGATTTAGGCACTTGTCCCTTTAAATACACTGTTGATAATCTTAATAGCGGTTCAAACTTAATTCTTGAATTTGGTGTATTTACTGGCTCAAGTATCAATTATATTGCAGAAAAACACCCAAATAATACTATATATGGGTTTGATACATTTGAGGGGCTTCCTGAAGACTGGCGCCCCAAATATGGTAAGGGATATTTTAACTTAAATGGTAATATACCACATCTGTTAGAAAATGTTGAACCGGTTAAGGGGCTTTTTAATGAAACTCTCCCTACATTTTTAAAAACACATCCGCAAAAAATTGGCTTTGTTCATATAGACAGTGACTTATATTCATCTGCAAAATGTGTATTGGATAATATTAAAAACCACTTAGCGCCAGATTGTGTGATTGTATTTGATGAACTTGTCAACTTTGAATACTTTGAGGGTGATACTTCAGAACTTCGTGCATTTTACGAGTGGGTTCATGAAAATAATGTTGAATTTGAATGGATTGGTATGCATGGACCATTAAACCTTACACTTACTAAGGGTATCAAGGGATTCTACTACGAATATCATCAAAATGTAGCCGTAAAAATCATTAGCGTTGGAAAAAATTGAAAACTTTTAGCACACTAAGGGTCTGCACACAAGCTTATAGATATGGATATTGCAAACCTTTATGAACAAGCAGCGGCCGAAGTGCGGCCACCTGCTAAGGCGCCCTGCGAATCACGGCAATGCAGGGCGTGGTATCTACCCCAAATGACCATGATGAAGTGGCGCCGCTGCACAAATGCAGCCGAGCAGCATGATGGAACATGCTGGGCCCATGCCGAATACTACACGCACTGGTGGCGGCGACATGTTCCAATGAATGACTATGAGGAGGATAGATTGATGTATGACAATCTAGAGGAGATGACATTTCAGATTGAGCGCGGCTATGTTTCTGTGGCGGACCCAAAGTTTATTAAACTGCTTCGCGCAAACTCCAAATGCAGCCTCTTCTTCCTTTGGCTGAATGAGTTCCCAGACTTTAATGCTCGGTTGTTTCCTGCACATCTGAACTGCGCTGTCTATAAGCAGACTCGGCATATCATTGAGCATGGATGGTCATATGAAAGTGCATTCAATGAACTTCATAGGTTCTTTGATAGAGGACACATCTTTCGTCTGTACTTGGCACATGTTGTGTACTGGATTACTGATAATATTCAAGGTATTATTGGACCAGCAACTATCCTAGATGCGCTTTTGCACAAGGCAAAGGTAGGGGTCACCTTTAGGGATATTGCAGGACAGCGACTTCAGCTTGCTGCACTTTTGGACCAGCTCCGTAATCCTCACATTAAGGACGCGGAACAAGATGACCGGTACAATGCCTGTAAGGGCCGTTATTGGATGTGGGTCTCAGACCTTAAGATGGCCGAGAAGGCGGCATATGCTCCGCTCAAAGAAGAGCTAATAGCAGCCACCTGGGCACCAGAGCGGCTTCCGTTCTGGTGTCTAGATGCGGAGGAGGTCGTCGAGGAGCACCCTGAGGGTCTTCCGACAAAGGAGGCTTGGGCTGCACTCTGTGCATCCATTACAGTTTAATCTCAACCCCTTATAGTATGCCGATTGGACTTGTCGTAAATCCAGATGCGGCCATTCCGAAACCATTTGTAGGAATTGAAGAGATTTATCCAACACTTGATAAGGAGTATAATAAGCTTAGAAAGAAAATCAGGAAATCAGCAAAACATAAATTTGGACTTTGCCATGGACAAGTAAACTATGTCTATGTCAGCCAACATATTAAGAAAAATCCATATTTACTTTTTTCATTGGATGATGAGGGTGAATTAGACGGCTTTGCTGTAATTGGCAAATTTGATGATGGAGCAATAAGAGTGGTTTTGCTCTGCTCGCGCGCAAAGACACGCTCTGTTGGTGGGAAATTACATGCTGCAATTGAACAGATTGCTGCTTTTTTTAAGATTGATAAATTAGTTGTTAAATCATTACCCACATCAATGTCATTTTATGAACATCTTGGCTATAAATTAGACTTGGATGTGCCATTTGAAGATTCGGAGCCAGAAGAGGATGAAGATGAAGAAAATGATGAGTTTGCTGGTATAGCATATGTTCCGATGTCAAAAGTACTTGGAGGCGGAGGCGGAGGCGGAGGCGGAGGTGCAGGTGCAGGCAAAAAAGGGGGTTCAAGACGAAAAACGAAGCGCCGCACAAGAAAAATGCGTAAATAAGAGATGCGGATAGGACTTTTAGAGAACCCAGAGGTCCCCGGACCATTGCCAGATATACATAAAGTATATCATGCATTGGGAAAAGACTTTGAGGTGCTTACAGAGCAAATTAAAAAATCAGTCAAACGAGGTATTCTCTGTCACGGTGATGTGCATCATAAGTATGTTAGGTTTAAGATAAAACGAAGCCCATATCTTCTCTTTTTACTTGACACCAAGGGTGCACTTTTAGGGTTTGCGGCGATAAGTTTCATGTTTCCAAAAGTTATTCGTTTGGAGGTTATTTGCAGCAAACCGAATACAAAAGGTGTTGGAACTATGCTTATAGCTGCAGTTGAACGAATTGCAGCACTTGCCGGTGCGCCTAAGATTATTGTAAAGTCGCTACAATCTGCGATTGGGTTTTACATAAAACTGGGATTCACACAGGAGACTGAAATAAAATTACCAATGTCCGATGTGGAAAAAGAGTACGGTCGTATTAAGTATATGGTGCTTTCAAAGAAAGTTGGTCGGCATACTCGGCGCAGACAACGCTCTCATATCCGTTCAAGGCGAACTTTGAGGGCATCACAAAAGTAGGGCACAAGTTCATCAGGTCTATAATCATGAATATACCTGATAGCTGTAATACCTGCGGCGATTAGTAGTCGCGTGCAGATAATACAAGGGCTATGTGTAATATATGCTGTACATCCGGCACAAGAGGCACCACGGCTGGCACAGTCAGCTATTGCATTCTGTTCTGCATGAACTGTGGCCTGTTCATGACCATCGCGAACAATAGAGCGATGCTCTGTACCGGGTAAGAAACCATTATAGCCCATGCTAATAATGCGATTATCACGAACAAGGAGGCAGCCAACTTTTAGGCGTTCACACGGGCTACGGGTTGCGGCTACTTGTACAATTTCCTTAAAGTATTCGGTCCAGGAAGGGCGAGTGCTGTGGGAAGGCTCTGCCATCTTTTACTTACTTATTGCCTCGCACTTTTAGGAGTGCGTGCCGAGTTTGTGTAACATGCAACAAACCAGGTCGGCGGTATATGGGGTATCTTGGCAACCACTTCTGCATTCCTTTGGACCGGTAAGTACTTAATCCACGGATAGATACAGGTCTCTGCGCCTCTGATGATTTTTGACTCATATGTATAGACATTTCCACAAACATCTTCCAAATATGACTCCGGGTTCTTGTGTTTTGCAATTCGCCGAATGTATTCATTGAATGGAATACGACTAGCCTTCAGCCCTTTTTCATCATTGTGCGTGCGCGCTTCCGAAGAGTAAACAAAAGTCGCAGCAGGGTCTATGCGAATAATTACAATTATTTCGGGTCTCTGATTTCCCAAAATCTCTTTTGGCTCCGCTTTGAAGGCCGTCTCAAAAGTCCGCAAGTCAGCAGTAAATGGTGCGCGAAAAATTATTTTATTACTACTGTCACCAACCGTTGTGCGTGGACGAAATCCCAACTCTGGATGCCGTCGTCGCACCTCATTATATGTTAAAAGGCCTTCATTACAAATATTTGTATGTCCACTAACATAATATACTAATGTTCCACGGCGCGAGTCGGGATGAAGAATGCAGATATCTTCATCTTGATACAATATGTCAGTCGCCATCCTACTTATGCATCTGCTTTTGGTTCTGGCTCAGGCAATCTATATGCGGCATCAATTGTATTAAATGTCGTTTGTTCAGATAAGAATACACTTTGTGCCTTCATCTCTTTCTCACAAGTACGACTTATCTGGATAGACTTAGTAATGCGCAAAACAATTAGGAGTGCATTTGTCAAAAATGTCGTAACAGTCTTCAGTCCATCAAAGTAGTCCGCAACAAGCACCGCACTTGTAATAAGATTCAGGATATTGGTCGCGCCGACCACATAGAATGCCACCTTATACTGGTGATTTTTCCGGAGCAGTGAAGCTTTGAGCCGGTCATATGTAACAATCTCAGTTGCGAGATTATCATCCGCTTTCTTCGTATCCACATCTAAATGTTTTATCATCCAGTTTTCGCGGCGGACCTCAATAATAAATGCGACCGCCATACATGCTGCCGTGAGTGCATTTAGACCAATCACTGCCTTATTGTAAGTTGTCAAGTCACTTACATTATCTTCCAAAGTACATGTGTGATAAGTCATCGCGACCTCAGTGCCATTTAGACGCAGTGGCTCCTTATAGTCGGGACAGGTCTGTGGGACAAAAATACTGTAAAAAGAACCAATGAGAATACGATAAGTATCAAGGGCTAGGAAGAGGGTCATCATAAGGCGCTGATGCGAATTTTGACTTATAGGCATTTCTACTTACAGATAAACAATTAGGGTTATTCGTCATCGCTGAGCCATCGTTTCACATAGCGCTCATCGCGGTCAAATCGTTCTGCTTGGCGCTCGGCCTTTAGCGAGCGGAAAGGCGCCTGTGACCACGGGAAGACTGAGGCGACCCAG
>JACCDW011617677.1_pt1 | contig 21301 bp, 22 predicted proteins | sample 7449781 | NCBI WGS metagenome assembly JACCDW01 (sample SAMN15323449, study PRJNA562643) | freshwater metagenome | isolation source: river surface water | place: USA:Blue River Watershed | collected 2017-08-18
GCCAGCCGGAGAAGGTCGAGATACTGCCCCCTGCTCTTCGTCGGGTCAGGCAGATGGCGAACCAACAGCTTGTCGGTGTGTGCGTAGACCTCAGTGATCCGGCCATCAGGCACAGGGTACTCATGCACCGGGTGATGCCAGTGATAGCCCCAGCGATGGTGTATCTTCTCGTAATAGAAGCTGATGTCGCTACCCCAGTCGAACAGATAGCGCAGACGGGTTGTGTCAGGTGTCCAGACCCGCTCAATCTCCTCACGCCAGCCGGGTTCCATAACCTCATCAATGTCGAGCGATATGCAGACATCTACATCGGCAGGGACAAGCGCCAGAGCAGCATCACGAGCCTTATCAAAGCGCCAAGGCTTTACCCGGATGTCATGCACGATAGCGCCGTGCTGACGGGCCAGTTCAGGCAAGCCGTCGGTGCTGCCAGTGTCTGCGATGATGATGTAGTCCGCATCTTTGGCGGAGGTGCAAAAACGCTCAATGAAGTGGGCCTCATTGAGCGCAATTGCGTAGACAGCGATTTTCATGTTCCCCCTTCTGGATCAGTTTAGTTGACCCATACCTCTTCTGGCATATCAGGCCATGTAGGATCAAGCAAATCGACATTGCGCAATTCCTGACGCTTTTCAGCAAATGCTGCTTTGCAAGCATCCGTAAGCGGAACATCGCTAAGTTGCGTCCAATCAGTATCAGACAACATCTTATTTTTGATGGCGCGGTTAGTTGCAATCGTAGCCGCATCCTTGGCTGCAAGCTCTTCAGCAGATAGATCAGCAACGCTAACAGCGTAGACAGCACCATCTTCAAGATACGGATCACATGACACAAGCTTTTGCGTAGCTGCATCATATGCCTTGAAATAGCTCACGGGAACAATGTTATTCTCCGCCATCCATTCGTCAGATGGGCCAGAGGCAGGGAATGAGGTGTTCGGGAACAAGACAGAAAGTTGGCCGATCTGTTCGATGCTTCCGTTGTTTACAATAGCGACAATCATTTTTGCCTCCGATTACTTATTCGGGAATGGTGCTGTGGGCGGTGTGAAGTTAGAAGTGTAGCGGGCGATGCCTTTCGTCATACGAAAATCATCAATGTATCCAGCCCAATCGGCATCACTAGAAATTCCGCTTCGTCCAAGAGTGATGTTAGCTGATACACCACCATCCAATGACGCACTACTGGTTGCTGAAGCCTCCTGAGTGCCATTCACAAACAGCCTCCAAGTGCTTCCGCTGCGAGTGATCGCCACATGGCGCCATACACTGTCATTGAACGTCGTTGTTGAAACAAGGGCTGCTGCTGTCGATGTGATGTTATTTACACCAAAAATAAATTTATTTGGATTACCGCCATCACCAGTGGCAAATACCCACTTATTAGCACTCCAAGACGCGCCCGCGCCATTTCCTCCAGTTCGCGTAGACGTTCCGTTGGCCCCAGAGTAAATCCACATTTCTATAGTGAAATCACTCGTTCCGATAGTTAAGTCTTGTGATGCTGGGATGAGCAAATAGTCGCCCGTCCCATCAAACGCCATTGATCCCGTGCCAAACTTCTTAACGCTTGTGCTGATCTGAGCGTTGCCGACAGTCTCAAGGTCGTTCTTCATTGAGTTGTCGAAGATGGCGGCGTTGGTGGCGTTTACCAAAAGTGACGTTCCGCTAATAGCAGTCAGTGGCGCTGTCGGCGGAGTAAATGCCGCTGTATATACAGCCGTTCCTTTGACAATACGCATCTGGCTCATCCAACCGCCATATTGAGACGCCTCATTTGAACGCATCAATTTGAGTGATGTCGGCGATCCTAAATCTGTAGTCCATGACATTGAGCCAGCAGCTACGCCATTTACAAAATATCGCAGTGTTCCACTTTGGCGGCAAGCAACGAGATGAACCCATTGATTTAAGGGAACTACTGTATTGCTATTATAAAATCCGCTGCCGTCATAAATTCGCATCATTCCAGCGTATGGTGCGGCACTGTCTATATACCAAATCATCCCGCTACCAGAGCGGTTTTCTAGGATACCAGTGTCGCTGGTCGAAGTTTTATATATCCAGCATTCAAGAGTTAAATCTCCGGTTCCATATGCGAAAGCAGTATTGTTTGGAACTTCAAGCCAATCACCGCTACCATCAAAATACGCAGACCCACCATTCGTGCTAGTGCTGTAAGCAGACGAAGGCGCAAACGGAGCAAAGTTCGTTACCTTCACATCGCCATTGCGGGTGATGGTAAAGTTGTTCGTGCTGCCATCGCGGAAGCGGTTATAGGCGCAAGTCAGCAGTGAGGTGTTGGTGATTGCGGTGAGTGGCGTTGTGCTGGGCGTGAAGGCTGCGGTGTAGACTGCTGTGCCTTTGACTGCCCGGAAGTTAGAGATATATCCAGAAAAATAAAATCCAGTCCCATCACGCAAAACGCCTATCCGCTGATCTGTCGCATTTGCATCTATGGATGCGGTCACGCTACTCCACGATGTGTCCAGAACACCATTTACAAATATGCGAAGTGTCCCACTAGAACGGCTAACCGCAATGTGCGTCCAAGTATTAAGAGGAACTGTCGTGCTGCCAGTGTATTGCGTTCCAGTGTAAAGTTCTGCCTTATAAACTCCACCAGAAACGCGAAGCCCGAATGCGTAGGTAGATGCGGATGAACTTGCGCGAGCTTCTATAACAGGTGCAAACCCACTATTAATTGAAGCTGGGTTAACCCATGCCTCCATGGTAAAATCGCCAGTTCCATAAGAAAGAGCAGTCTGCGCATTAAGGCTTAAATAACCTGTGCTACCATCAAAATAGTTCGACCAGTTGCTGCCATACGGAGAAAACGAACCCTGCGCCGTGTTTCCGTTGCGAGTAATCGTGAAGTTATTCGTGCTGCTGTCGATGAACGTGTTGTTCTGTGCGCCGTTGCTTCCATCGCCGTGGAGCAGCAGCGTTACGTTCTTAAAGTTAGGGTCGTTCGGCTCTCCAGACGCGCCAGAGAGAACCTTAAAGTTCGACGGCATTAGACACCGCTCCCCACATAAGCGCCGTAAAGCGTTGAGCCTTCTTTCCACAGAACCACAACATCAGATGCAGTCAGTGTCGGCGCGGCAGAACCACCAACCTTGATCCAAGTGATCGTCGGCCAAGTGATTGTGTAGCTGGACGCAGAGGCAAGGCGAAGGATCACGCTCTCACCCGTGTTCAGGCTGTCCGTGAACGTGGTGTTGCCGCCAATGGTCTTATATTGGATGTTGCCGTTCGATGCGTCGATGGCTGTCCCAGAGAGGTTATAGACGGTTTCTACGACATTCTGGAACAACTGGTCACCAGTAGCGCGGGCCAGCGGATAGCCACCAACCGTTGAACCGTCATGAACGACAAGCGTATCCTTGGTGGTGTCAACCGTGACCTCACCAACAACACCAGTGAATGTCGCGTGTTCAGCCGTAGTGCCGCGACGAAGTTGTACTTGTTTAGGCATTAGGTTAAACCTCCGAAATCATCGTAGCTATCCACACTACCCGTAATCAAACCCCAGTCTTGGCTTGAGGCCAGATCATTTAGCTGAGTCTGAATGTTGCTGGTCGCGCCGTCAACGTAGCTCAGTTCAGTCGGCGTGATTGTAGCACTATTCGCAATGATATTTCCACTAATCGTAACGCCATTGAGCGTCTTATTCGTTAGTGTCTGCGTTCCATCTACCGTGACGTAGGTGGATGTGTCTGGAGCAGGGCCGGTAGGGCCTGTGGGGCCAGTACCGCCAGCCGTGCCTGTAGGCCCTGTAGGACCGGCAGAACCAGCGTCACCAGTGGCTCCCGTAGGACCAGTCGGGCCAACTGCACCTGTGCTGCCCGTTGGGCCAGTAGGACCGACAGCAGTTGTATTCTTCCACAAGCCTGACGCTGAGTCATATGTCAGTGCCTGACCATTTGTCGGGCTGGTAATCAGAACATCGTGAATCTCATCAAGCTCATATCCGTTCTGCACCTTAACGAAGATGCGGCCAGATGATGCGTTCACAGAGATGACGTTGGCGACATACACCATGTGGGCTGGAGCCACAGGCTTGGTTGTCTGGAACCCGCCAGCAGTTGTGCTGGAAAGGTACAGCGTCTGACCTACAGAGTAGCTCGACGTATTGATCCCCTGCACAATGCCATATTCGACAACAATGCCTTCAGCGCCATTAGCGATAGCTTCAGCCGCAACACCAAATGTGCGGGCAGATGTGGCATCACCATTAGCTTGTGCCAGCGTGACAGATGGACGCTGACCTTGGCCGCCAGAGATGTAGACAACCTGACCCTTGGCGATGGTGCTACCAGTGCCGTTATAGCACATCTGATAGATCATCTCGCCAAGCGGCATATTGACGTTGCCGCCCTTCAGGCCAAGTACCAGCGTACCTTCGCCGTTATCCCAGCCCAGACGCGCCACAGCCGTTGCAGCAGCATTGGTTGTATCAAACTGGATGTAATCAGGCGTTGAGATGCTATCGATGCCGGTAATATCACCAGTCGGGAAAGCTCCATTAGGGCCTGTGGGGCCAACTGGACCAGTCGGGCCGGGAACTGTAGACGGATCACCAGTAGCGCCAGTTGGGCCTGTCGGACCGACTGAACCAGTATCACCAGTATTTCCTGTGGGTCCAGTTGGGCCTACATTACCCTGAATGCCTTGCGGACCTGTTGGGCCTGTATCACCCTGAATACCTTGAGCGCCCTGCGCACCAGTTGGCCCTGTTGGGCCTGTGTCTCCTTGGATGCCCTGAATACCCTGAATGCCTTGTGGACCAGTTGGTCCAGCTACACCTTGATCGCCTTGTGGACCTGTTGGGCCTGTCGGGCCAGTATCTCCCTGCAAACCCTGTGAGCCAGTTGGTCCAGTAGGCCCAACATTACCAGCAGGACCAGTAGGACCAACGATCTGGCCTACATCATTCCACTGACTACCATCCCAGACGTAGAGATTGCCGTCAGCGGTAACAACATAAGCATCATTAACCTGATTACCTGTTGCTGGAAGATTACCAACAGTAGCAACTTCGCCCTTCATGGTGATCGATACACCCGGAGAGCCGGTATTCCCTGTTGGGCCAGTCGGGCCACTTACACCCTGATTGCCTTGTGGGCCGGTAGGACCAGCGATGCCCTGTGCGCCAGTGCTGCCTGTGGGGCCTGTAGCGCCGGTATTGCCTTGGATACCCTGAATACCTTGGATACCTTGCGGACCAGTGGGACCAGCAACACCCTGTGTTCCCTGTGCGCCAGTGGGACCAGTCGGACCCGGCACAGTCGATGCAGCACCCGTCGATCCTGTTGGACCCGTTGGGCCAGTATTACCTTGCGTACCTGTCGGACCTGTCGGGCCAGCAATACCTGTAGAACCTTGGCTACCAGTAGGGCCAGTCGGTCCAATCGCACCTGTATTGCCCTGTGGTCCAGTTGGACCTGTAATCCCAGTCGCGCCAGTAGAGCCAGTTGGACCCGTAGGACCGGCAGCGCCAGTATTGCCCTGTGCGCCAGTAGGACCAGTAGCACCAATTGCACCCGTTGGACCTGTAGGCCCAGCAGGACCAACTGGACCCGGAGCCTGAACCTCAACAACATTTGTGATGGTGTCTTCAGTGACTACCGTGCGGGTGGTCGTGACTTCTACGATTCCTGTCATTCGGTATATCCCGTCTCAACAACAGCGCGACCACGAACCCAGTAATATGCAAGACCACTAGGCTCAATTACACGGACATCATAATAACCACTCTCAGGAAGAGTGGCGGTCACGGCATCCGTAAGCGTAAGCATGAATTTGCCGATAGAGCGATCAACATAAGTGATACCGAAATCAGCCAGCTTAGATTGCTTATATTCAGTCCAGATTTCAGCTTCTATCGTATAGCCAGTCAGGTTAACGCCAACGCCAGACGAATCCTTCAACTGAAACGTGATGTCCCAGTCGCCATGCTGTTGGATGATAATATCGTAGCTACCGGGCTGAATCATGCGTCACCTCTGTGAGACGTATATCACTCGATTGGAATTATATCCAGCGTATTGAGGTCCACCTTGTACATGGAGTCATCAACCCATTCATGCTCAATCCATGCCTCATTTGGCCCGCATTGAATATCTTCCATGCCATCTGGGCAAGTTGCGCATTTAATGATGTCACCATCAAACGTGTTATATACGACAATAATCATCGTTTAAGCTCCTGAATCCTCATGAAGCGGTGATTAAACGTTTGCATCCCAAGAACATCGCCTGTTCCGCCATCATTATATTTTGCATATATTCTGTAGGTATATGTTCTACCTGCAACTGGAGATGCGTGAATGGCTCCAAATGGAATCATTTGCCAAAGCTCATTGGCTGAATTGTATATGGTAAAATAAACAATTACGGCATTAAGTATCGTTCCAACATTGCCAAGATTGTCTGTCCAATCCAAACGCAATTCAACTGGAATGTTTCTTGGTTGCGCCACCCCAGAACCAATTTGAATCTTTACGTTAAAGCAGCCGTCAACTGCTATTGGTGTACCACCAACAGCAGCGATCTGCGCAGCCTGAATGGTTAAAAAGAAGTTGTTCGTTGTGGTCGACGATGATGACGTAGTATATGCTGTAATCAGGCTTGATACCGCACCAGCGTTAATCGATTCAGTCACAACCTTATCGGTATTGATGATCCCGCTACTGCCAATCGCAGCCGTTACGCGGGTATCAGTTGCCAAAACCCATGTAGACCCGCTCCAGCGCCATACAGCGTTATTAGCGTCAGTCTCGAACCAAAGGTCGCCTACAGCTTCAGGGGTAGGTGCAGAGGCTTGGAAATAAGTATTTACCTTGCCATCAGCCGTAGCTTGAGCGTCTGATGCGGCTTGGATTGCAGTTGTGATAGCCGTATCCTGAAGATCAACCCATGCAGAACCGTTCCAACGATAAGGTTTGTTACCGGCATCAGTATCAAACCAGAGATCACCAACACCCTGCGCAGTTGGTGCGGATGACTGATAGAAGCTCACAATCTTGCCGTCAGCAGCAGCTTCAGCGTCAGAGATGGCAAGGATGTAAGGACTATTCAGCGGGTTGTAGATTGTCGGAGCAGTCGGCGTGACAACGGCTTGCTCATTTGCATCCCATGCGTAGATGGCTGCATTCTCTTCAATGAGCGTCATTGGCACTTGGCCGGTGTTATTGATGCCCTGATTGAGAACACGAAACGGCTTGCTAGCCCAACCCAGAGGCTCGAACGAGATATAGACAATATCGCCAACTTCGCAGCCCAGAGCCTTCATGCTAAATGTGGCAGAGAAGATGCCCTTATATTGCGCCCGCTGAAGCACTTGCTTGGCGATGCGCTGCGCACGACGACCTTCTTGTACCCAAGGCAAATCAAGCGTCTGCATACGTTCGATGCCGTCAATCGAAGTGATTGAAACAACAGGGTATTCGACTTGTTGATATAGCGAGTTTGGTGACGGGTCAGTATATCTGCCGTGAACAGCGTTCATCATCTCATCCAGACCGCGTGTCTGATTCCATGAGAAGTCACCAAGAATATCGTTGTCATCAAACTCAAGCACTGGTGTCGCCAGATCATTCTTCATGACAGTGATCGACAACTTGCCCTTGGAGTCACGCAGTGTTGCGTTCATCGATGTCAGCAAGATTTGGATGATCTCCATCCGATTGTCTGCATCAGAGCCAACGCCAGAAGTTTCATAGCGCGGCTGTGTGCCACCGGCTGCCAATGCAACTGCCTCATCACAGATATTAGCAGCCGTAATAAATGACGGTAGATCGATGCGCGCTGGTGGAATGCCGCAACCTACTGATAGTTTGCCTGTGCTATTAGGAATCCGCCAACCAAGCAGGAACCATAGAAGTTGAAGGGCTGGATTATTGCGGTTTGAACTTGCCCCAGTACCCCATGTGGTCTGATCATTTGCGCGTTCAGTTCCAGAACCTCCAGCAACTTCAGTATCACGACGAGGATCATAGAGTTTTGCGCCCTTACCCTTAATAGTCACACGGCTTGGCAAGCCATTAACCAACGGGCTATTAACGGCGCTGTCACTTCCTGTGCGCTTGATGCGCAGATGTACATATGAGCAACCAGTTAAACGGCAGCTAGAACCCCAAGGATCGCCACTATTGATCGTGATATAATTTGCAGCCGTGCCTTTAGTGATCGGCGTTACAGTCAGATAGCCAATGTAAGGATTAAGAACGCCAGTCCCATCATTGCGCCAAGCCTCACGATCATCAAACCAGATGCCATCGATGCTCTCAACCTCATGCGCAGATGTCGCAATGATAAAGTCGAAGTATTCCTGATCTGTGCCAGACGGCTCAAAATAGCGAATGTCCGTATTCATGGCAGTCTCGCCAAACACGAACTTGCGGTGTGCCATTGGGTCTAGGCTTGGATTCAACCGGGTAGCTTGCGCTCTTGGCAGCTTTGGCCCGAATAGCTGTGCAGAAACACCAGCTAGAACGGTGCTGACAGCCATAGCCGCAAGCGCCGCGCCCAATGTGCTAGAAATAACAAGAGTGCCGCCAATCGTAGCGCCAGTGGCAGGAAGTGTCATTGCAGGAAGCCAGCCAATGCCACCAGTGGCAATACCAACCCCAACGATAACAGCAGCGATAGCTAGAGATTTCAGTATCTTACCCACGACCTACACCCCATGCTTTCGTCCATTGGCTACGATCAATCATTGTATAACCGATTTCCGTAGCAAAAACAGCCTTGCTGCCAACCACAACGCCAACAGAGCCGTCGTAAAAAGCAAGGTCGCCAGTCTGCGCAAAGCCTATTGAGCAGGGATAGAACATATTATCCAGAACTTGCTCAAGGCTAGTATGCCCAAGCGATTTAATGACCCGTACAGAGCCAATCTTAGTGTCATAGTCCCGATCTATGTCAGCCATAGGATTTGTGCCTGTAATGGCTTCTACAGCGCCTGAGACGAACGTGCAGCAATCATGCTTGCCGTATTGGAAAGGCTCTTGTCTTTTCGATATGAGATAATTCGAGAGATGCTGCTCCCATCCTGAGAGGCGCGTCTCCATCAATTTTCCCTTACAGTACCAGTTGCATCACGGGTGTCTGCATTTGCAGAGCTTGTTGTTCCAGACGAAACTTCAGATTCAGTTCTGACCCCAGCCTTATTTGCACCATTTGCAGCCGAAATAGCGCGAGATGCTGAGTCGTCTCCAGCGTCATATTCCTTCTGCATCGCATAAGTCTTGTTAGTCGTGACAGATAGCGTGACGAGATAATGCTCAATGGTCAGTGTAATTGCTTGAGATTCAGGCGAACCATTAATGGTTATGTCGTTCATGTAGCCAGTGTAATAGCTATAGACCTCACCGATCTGATTCTCATTTTCATCAACCACATACCACCACAGCCGAGCCGTGCGACCCTGCCAATTGGAGCGGTTGCCAATCGTGTTCAAGAAGTCGGCATTGTTCACAATCAAGCCAGACATCGAAACTGACACTTGATTAGAGCCAGCCTCATCGTGCGTCACCTCAGATACGCTAATGAGGTCTGATGGGTATGGCACATAGGTTTCTCCATCCAGATCGGGATCGTCAGTGCCAGAGAATGTCTTGTCGTAAAGCCCTGTTGTGGCCCGTACAGGGTCACCAACCACATCCAAGTAACAAACCCACCGCGCATAGACGATTGGCTGCTCAATGGCCGTCTGAAGGGTTCCTGACAGGTTCGACATTAGAACGACTCACGCAGATTGAATGAGATCGAATAAACCAGACCCGGCTCAACAGAGTAACCGGGGTCTTCGACAAAATACATCAGCGCATACGGGTTCTTGTATTCGATAGCTGCATTGTCAGCAGGGGAAACGCGAATAGCTGGCTCAAACGATAGTGTCGCCTGACCAGAGCCATTCGATGTAACGTCAGCCGTCAATTGTAGAAGTTGGTTGCCAATCGTCACGAACTGACCAGCCGAAAGCACCGCCGTCGAGTTCGGCCAGCCATCAGTATTCAGTGAACGGCCAGTCTGACCAGCGCCATTGATCCGGGCTGTTGCTGTCAAAGAAGATTGAGCAATCTCGTTTACAGGCACTTGAAAGTCATTGGCAGCACCACGCGCCAGACCCATAAACGCCCGCCATGAGTTGATAGCAGACTCACCGACGATTGGTGGGAATGTAATGCTACACTCCCACCACCCTCTGCCGGAGGCTAAGACTTGCCGTGCGCCTGTCCATTGCGAGACGTTTTGTTGTGCTGGCTGCACCAGCCGCCACGACATTCCAGAAGGCTTAGGTGAGCTAGGGAAGGTGATTGTGGTCATTATCCGATAGTTCCCGGAAGACGGGTGCGACCCGCAGTTTTAAGTGTACGGTTTTGCGCCGCTGCGATGATGTATGGCGCTGCTTGAGCAATGCCCATCTCGACTTGTGCGCGAACGGCAGCAGGATCAGATGCACCACGCGCATCGACATTGATGGTCATACCGCTGCCCAGCGCATTGTTAGGAACGATAGAACCGCTGCGCGACGGTACAAACATCTCAGGTCCACGCTCACCGACCATATATGGTGTGCCAGCTTGAACAGGGCCGCCAATCGCCTTGCCGGGTAGAGGTGCTGCAAAGACGCTTTTGAAGAAACCGCTGATCGATTTGACGATCTGTTCCGTAACGTAAATGCGCATCAACTCGCTGATGATTGAGTTGGTCATCGTGCGGAAAGCATTCTTGAAGTTCATCGTGCCAGTCACAAGACCTTGGAACGCATTGCCAAACGATGCGCCAATCGAGTCAGCAAGCTCAGTTGCTTCATTCGTGATTGAGCGAAGCGGTGTCTGAAGTCCTTCAAGCTGCTTCATGATTTCGTCTGTGCTGGGCAGAACCTTAACGAGAGGCTCTACGTTCTCCAATTTGTTCGCCGCCAGATCAGCGTAGAACTGATCGTCGAGCGCCTTACGGAAATCTGCAAGATTCGCGTAATTGTCTTCCGTAAGGATTTGGAAGTTCTTCTTAGCGGCCTCTGTCTTCCGCTTTTGGCTACTACCACCAAGAAGTTGCGGCACATCAAGCGATGGCACTTTGGGTTTCAACGCACCATCAGGGCCAAACGGTAAGCCTTTAACAAATTTATTCGTTCTCTCTGTGCGTGAGAGAGTTGCCATATCAGCAATCGCATTGAAGTCGTTGCCAGTATAAACTGAAGTGGCATACGCGCCGAATAGCTTTGCGCCTTCTGCAAGACGCTGCATGAACGACTTCTGGTTTCCAATCTTGCCCATGCGATCTAGCATCTGATCGAACTTGCCGACCAGTTGTCCAGCAACATTGATAAATGGTGTCATCAAACTTAGAGCGCCTGAGATGGCGCTTGCCAGAGCGACAAAGGCATTCGCGTTTTCTGCAACGGCAATGGTCATCTTGGTCTTCAAGACTTCCTCAAGCATTGCCATCTTATCGGCAGCTTCATCTGCCTTGGCGATCATGGCATCGTCCATGATAACGCCCATCTCTTGCAGCTTCTGGGTCTGCTCTTGAATTGCGGCAGCGCCCTGACGCAAGATCGGGTCTAGCGCCTGACCAGCCTTACCAAACAACTGAACTTCGAGTGCGGCGCGTTTAGCAGGGTCTTCAATGCGCGACATTGCTTCAGCGATTTTAAGCATCGCCTGATCTGTCGTCATTGTGGCAAGTTGCTGGCCGGAGATACCGACGGCAGAAAATGCCTCAATCATCTTGTCAGAGCCGAGCTTTGCCTCACCAAGTCGCTTGGTTAGCTGGGCAAAGCCCTTCTGCATCTGCTCGTTGGTTACGCCGTTCTCCAGCGCAATGAACTTGTAGGCTTGCAGCGCCTTGGCAGATGCGCCTGTCTGAGATGCGAGTTCACCCAGACCACCTGCTGCGTCGAGGGCTTGCCGACCCATTTGCAGGAATGCACCAGAGGTCACGGTTGCAATCAAACCGGCCATAGCCCCTTTAACGGAGGCGGCCTGTGAAGCTATGCCTGAAAGGCCGGTTTTGATCGAATTGAATGCCGCAGCCGTTTTGTTGATGGCAGTGAACTCAAACCTGATTTGCTCATTTGCCATGCTTGCTGCGCTCCTGTGTTATCTTAAAATAGGCAAGCCACTCATTGTATTCGTCGATTGAGATTAGCTCTATCTCTTCTATCGTTTTACCAAGCCGATCCGCCAAGGCAATTATGTTCATCCTGAACGGATCGGCCTTTAGTTTTTTTCATGCTCCTCTGGGCTGTTAGCCATCATCATCTCACCGGCAATCCGGGTGATGAGTTCGACTGGCTCACGCATCAAGGTTGGCTTGTCTTCCAATGTGAAGATCAGATCGCCGTCGCGGTTCTGAGCCTTCATGATAATCATATCGACCATACCATCGACATTGATATTGGTGACGAAATCCTTGTGCTTGCGCTGTAGCCTACTCAGATCATGAGCAAGAAACTTGCCAAAATATATAATCAGGGGGTTTCCGTCCTCATCTCCCCACTCAGGTACTTCCAAGCTCCGCCGTGATGCGTGTTGCCGTTTCCTGATAGTTTCAATCAGAGACATAAAACCCCCTTCTTAGTTAGATTACGATGCTGTGCTGAAAGACAGAGCGCCATCACCTTGGAAGGTGAAGCTGCACTCTACCAAGCCGTCAAACGACGAATTGATCGTCAGGCCGGTGATGATTGCAGTGCCAGTATAATACTTGTCACCAGTCGTCGCGCCTTCTGGGTACACGTTCAAGGTAACAGAAGCACCTTCAGTCATTGCACCCTGACCCGTTGTGTCAGTCTCATCCCAGAAGCAATCCAGCGAACCAGACCAACCTTTGAGAGTTGTTGAGAAAGACCTCCAGCTATCGCCCATAGTCGTGGACTCAGCGGTATCAGCCGTCGTTGCAATCGAAAACGAACGGATTTCTGCGACGGTGTTAGCGCCGACTTTTACAGTACCTTCACTGCCGGTATGCGTAGCCATTATTCAACCTCCTCAGTATCAACAGACTCAACCGGCTCTTCCACCGGCTTAATAACGGGCTTTGCAGCCTGTTCAGTGGGATGCCAGCCCTTTTCCGCGAAAGACTGCAAGTCGCACTCAGGAACCCGGATAGGCTCTTGAGCTTCCTTATGATGAACCGTTACCATCTTCATCGTGCAGTCTCCACATCATTGATCGCCGTGATATATTCACAAGCGAACACAAGCCGTGCCGAGGAGATCGGCTTCTCACCATCGGTTACGATGTCAATCTCCGTGCTGGTTAATATACAGGACTTAGCCAATCCGTTCAATTGGTAGTCATTGCCAATCGCTTCTTCGACGTTAACGCACAGAGTATCAATCGTGTCTTGAATTGTCGTACTGCTGCCTGATGCCAAAATCTCGACAGAAACATTGATTGTACGGGTCACAGTCCGGCTCCCAATCGTGATGAGAGACGAACTTTCATCCATCGTGTAGACAAGGATAGCTGGCAGCTTGGAATCATCCAGAGCGTACCGACGCATCTTGTAGACATTGTTGCCAGTGGTCGGCAGACCCGTGACCAGAGTTGCGATGCGGTTTCTGATTTGCTGACGAACGTGCGCCATTAGTTACGCTCCATCAGCAAGGTCGTGACACCAAGACCGTCTGTGGCAACCACACGAACGGTATAGGTCACATTGTTGATCTTAATCGTATCACCTTCAGCAGCAGTCGGAATATCGACTGTACGGCATACGAAAGACGGTTTTGGGATCGTCACATCCATCATGTCTGTCGCGGTTACGGACGCATGAGGATTGTCAAAGATGCCCTTAATGGTGATCGGACGCTTATTCGTCTGAGTGTAAACGGCAGCGGTCCCGAAATCGTCGAGTTCAAAGAAGATAGCCAGATCGTCGTTTGACTCAACGCCCATTAGAAGATTTCCTGCTACGCGGCTTAGGTTCGCGGAACTCTACAGGCTCAACGCGATTTTCGATAACTGCTTCATCATGAGGCACGGCCTTACCATAAGCCATCAGGTCTTTGCCTTCAGTCTGCCCGACTTCCACGATGTCGCCCACACTACGGATAGCGCCACCAGCTACAGTCGATTTGATGATGCGATACTTCATAAAACCTCCAGAGGATTGGGGGTGGCCGACTTCCAGACCACCCCCGCCCCCAGTCATTACGCGGCAGGTGTACCCAGCGCGAACGAAACAGCGTGACGGACAGCCACATCAACGGTCTGGAGAGCGACAACGCGCACAGTACCAGTCGTCGAAGCGGTGTACGGATCAACCGTCAGGTCGAGGCCGCCCCACATACCGATCAAGCAGTCGCTGAAGTTACCGAAGAGCAGGTAACCGGCAGTTGCTTGGTTCGATACGATGGTGCGATAGCCGTTCATCGTGCCGTCGGGATCGACAGCGAAGATCGCCTGATTGTTGGCCTTAGCCGTCGTCTTCAGCGTACCATAGAGGCCAGCCGGAGCGATGTAGGCAAGGTTGCCAAGCAGAGCGTTGTCTTCAGCGACAAGCGTTTCCAGACCAACGATTTCAGCCCAAGTCGGTGTAGCACCGGCAAAGCTGTCAGTGTTGATGCCAGAAGTGGCGTACAGACCAGTCGGCTGACCCGACAGACCAGTACCCTTCAGAGCGCCAGCGTCGATTGCAAGAGCGAGAGCCTGAGTCAGGTCATCACGCACCAGAGCCTCAACGGATGGGGTGCTTTGGAGGATGAGCTGGCGTGTCATGTCTGAGAATGCACCCACGTTGCGAGGCTGCATTGTTACACTGCCCAGAGTGAATTCAGACTCAGAAGCCGCACCACCTTCAGTGCTGATCCATGCAGCCGACGAAGCAGCCGTCTTCTTCGGAATCGACACGTTGCCGACAAGACCCGGCATCATGCGAGCGCCAGCTTGCATGACAGACGAAGAATTGCGGAGAACGTCAATGAAATCACCAGCCATCAGGTTGGTGGCAACGATTTCGTTGTCGTCCGAGGTGTTGAGATCGCGCTTGCCCCAGTTGCCCAGAACATCGGCAGGAACCATAACGCCCTGTGCAGTCGTGCCATAAGCACGGGCAGCAGCTTCAGAGGCTTCCAGTTCAAAACGAGCAGCTTCTTGAGCAGCACGGTCAGTCGGATTTGCGAGAGCGCGGATGGCACGAACCACCGAGAACTGACGCACTTCCTTCTTGCTCAGACCGATTTCCTTGTTGTCGAGCGGCGTGTTGCCGATAACTTCAAGGAGTTCGCCACGGAACTGATCGATGGACTTGCCAGCGCCAATAGCAGCAGCGGCAAGGTCGGCTTTGTTGTGACGCTGACCCAGCTTCACGATTTCGGCGGCATTTTCGGCGGCAGCTTTGGTGGCTTCCGCACGAACCGCATCCAGATTAACTTCAGACATGGTATCGTCCTTCTTAACTGATGGTTCAACTTTAGGTTCGGGTTCGGGAGCTACCGTGCTGCGTCCTACACCAACTGACGGGTCGGCTGGGATGCTCACAACGGAAACTTCCATAGGTGACCAAGATTTGACGCGATAAGCATTCTTATCGTTCGCATCTCGCTCCATTTTGTTCACGCGGTAGCCAACGCTGACGTTGCCCCGGATACCGTCGAGAACATCCTGATACACCTCTTGGGCCAGTGCGGATCGACCGAAACGCACCTTAGACCGCAATACACGGTCACCGTCGAGGCTCACAGATTCGATAACACCAATTTGCTTTTCAGGATCGTGGTCCAGAAGCAGCGGTGCGCGACCAGAACGAAGGAACTCAAGATCGATTGATCCTTCGCTGTGATCCAGAATTTCCTTGCCAAAGCTACGCTCAACGCCAAGCTCAGAGGAAACAGCAATGTGAACAGAGCGCGTAGCTTCGTCGATCACCTGCGCTTCCATAGCATTGGCGCGATGCACGATTTCCGGCATAGCCTTGCGGTCCAGCGCGTCAGCGATCTCTTGAGCGACTTCAGCGTCCTCAACGCTCACTTCAGGCTGATCTTCTTCCATCGGCGTATCGGAGGTGTCGATCTCGATCTCGACCTTCACGGTAGCGCGGGTATCCAGTTCTTCATCAGCCATTTCGCGTTCTCCAGTGGCTTCTTCAAACATTATCGGCGTGTGGTCATGGTCACTCAACCAAGCCTTTGCCTCATCGACAGTATAGCGATTTTTATCAAAACGAACAGCCTGAAGCTCAACGCCGCCATCAGCAGTAATGCCATAGATAAAATCAATGCCGGGACCGCCAGCATCGTTATCACGACGAAAGCTATCATACCTATCAGGATCGGTAAGACGCGCTGCGTGTTCATTGAGGTACGGCCTTTCGTCAACATAGGATCGATCTTCGTCCATCCCTGCGACCTTATCCTTGGCCCAAGAGTAACCAGCATCACCGCCCCAGAGCGCCCATGCGATACGACCATTTGACGGGTAGCCATCTTCACCCGGTCTAAACCCTTCTGCTTGCTTATCGACCTCATGGCGGCTGAAGAGGCTGTACATCCGCTTCACTGTATCATCGCTAAGGTCGCGGCCATTTACGATGTCACGCGCACGAGCAATCCCGACTTCAGTGCCGCCACGACCAAACTCGCTGCGCCAATCAAGGCCACGTTGGGCCTCTGTCTTCATGCCGTCAGTTGGTCGGTTCGCCATCTGTGCCTCCATCTTGCGGCAGCGTACCCTTAGCCAATTCGTTGCCGCCAAACGGCTCGAATGCCAGCGTCAGGCCGTAGCTATCTGCAAGCTGCTTGTCGCGCTCCCAAGTGCTGTAGACATCATCGATGTCGCGGCCATCTTGTGCGGCAATCTCAGACGGTGTGAGCAAGCCGTTCTGCATACCCATGACAGCGGCACTCATTTCCTTCTGAGGATCGATCCAGCTAAATCCACGCGGACGGAATGTTGTGGCTTGGTAGAACTTGTCGAACTTCGTCGCCGGGATACTGATGAAACCAAATTCCATAACATGACGCAGCCACATCTCGTAGATCGGGAAGGCAAGATGATCGATCAAGAAACGCTGCTCTGTGCGATAGAAGTCACGCTCTTCCAATGCACCCTGACGGATCGACGAATAGCTGGTCCCCTCAAGGTCGCCAGAGAGGCTTGAGTAGCTGACACCCAGACCAGAGGCGATCCCGCGCAGGATGCCCTTCTGGAAGTCGTTAAACGCCGTTGCAGGATGCGTCGGATCAAATGCTTTGAAATCTACGCCCTTCGGCAACTGGTGCATCGTACCCGGCTCGACATCCATGATCGGCACAGTGTCGTCGTAATCGTCTGCGTTAAAGTCGTCGCCAGTGTCAGATGTGAAAAAGCCCATTTTCGCAGCAGCGATACGGCTTGCAACCAACTCAGCCTCACGATGTGCGTTCATCATCTTGAGAGCAGACATGATCGGCGCAAAGGCTGTCTCTCCGCGTGTCTGACCAGCGCGGGTCGGAACGTAATAGTGCAAGATTTGTTCCGCAGGGACGCGGACGCTAACCGATTGGTTAAGCGTTGTGTAATCAAAGTCACCCGGATGCGCCTGACGGACCCAGTAAGCGACAGGTTTGCGGTAGCGATTAAGCTCGACACCCATGCGAATTTCATTGCCGTTGGGCAGACGTTGGTTCTTCTGTTCGTCGATCAGGTCCGCTTCGATCAAGTTCAGTGCAAAACCGTACTTGAATGAAGGTCCGCGCACGACTTGAACGAACGCTTCACCATCGCGTTTCATGGCTTCGGTGCAGTATTTCTGCACATCAGCAAAGGTCATGCGGCCATCAACCGTACAGGCCCGCGCCCAATCAGCGAACGTCTGCTCAATCTGGTCGTTGCCAATAAAGTCTAGCGAGCCGTCTACGTTACGCGCCTTCACCTGTAGGCTCAGACCATAGTCGCCAACCACGTTGACGCGCATCAGGTTCAGGAAGCGACGGGCATAGGGATCGTTGCGGGACAGGTCACGAGCGCGATTGCGCAGCGTTGTCAGAGCGGGCTTGAGTTCAGTATCGGCGCTGCGATTGCTTGCCTTGAAGTCTTCAAACAGGCGACCCTGATTGGCAGCAGCGTAATGCCTACGGCCAAGATTACGCGCCACCCGCGTCTCATTCTTGTTAACGATGGATGGTTTCAGAAAGTCCCAGAATGCCATTACCGAAACCTCACTTTAACAGTCGCGTTACTAGCCTTGCCAGCAGCGATCAGAGCGTCCTGCTTTTCCTTGGCTACTTCCTTGCGGTAGTAGTCACGCCACATCATCAGGTCTGTCACGCTCATCTTCGAGAGAGAGCGACCCTGAATGCTGTAGCTAGAAACATCCTTATCAGCGCGGCCCTCAAGCAGCGACTGAATTTTCTCAACCATGATCTGCGCGTGAGAGCGATTGTCCGCGCCGTTCTGGTCTAGGTTCGAGAGAAGCTGAAGCTCACCAGTGCCAACCGCCACCTTCGCGCTGTCGCTTTTGCGGCTGATAAAGGCTTGCCAGACGTAATCGCCAGCCACCATAGTGGTGGTGAGATTGGAGGTCAGGCTTGTCAGGAAAGAGCCGTCAGCAGCAGTTGTTGCCGTCACAGACTTATCGACACCAGCGCCGTTCTTCAGGCGGATGTTATAGATCAGGTCATATGAGGCAGGTGCGTAAACGTCGGACAGGTCAGCACGTTTCCACTGAACCAGAGTGCCAATAACAACGCTAGTCGGCTCTGTGGTGAGAGCGTTGTTCTGGTCGAACAGGTTAACCATTACCACCCCCAAAGAATGCAGAATTGGTGCGCTGACATTTCTTCAGACGCTTGCAATGGCGGCCCGGACGACGGATTCTGCGTTTGAGGCGGACTGGTGTAGCAACAACTTTAGATGCCTTTGCCATTCTACCTCCAACTGTTCGCGAAGCCCCCCGCGCCGGGTCTTCTAGCTAATTTCCTTGGATCAACCAATGGGTGAGGCTTTTCAGCTTTAGCCACAGGCCGTTCCTTGGCGGATACATTAGCATAGAACTTGTTGTAAACGCTATCCAAATTAACATTTAAGATGGCAAGAGCAGCGATTCCGTAGACGCGAACGTCCAGAGCTTCGTTTCTGGTGCGTGTTTTGACCCACACACGATGCGCGAAACCCTTGTTATATTTGATAATTTGCCTCTCAGCCGTAAGCTGTTTGAAGTATTCAGGGTCACGATCTGACGGGAAATGGCAGTAACCCGGTCCCGGCTCATCGATGCGCAGACGCGAATAGAGCAGTTCCTTAGCTGTATCGACCCCCACAGGGTACAGCGGAACCTTGCCAATGTTGTTTTTCGTAGGACGGCCAACGATAGGCTTGCCCTCACCACCCACCCCCTTGATGGCGAACACGCGCTGACGGGTCTTAGCGTAGTTGTAGACAGCACGGGTGTGGTGACCACCAGAGTCAACGCAAGTCGAGCGAACGATAAGCTCTTCACCAGACGGATGCTGGTAGGTTGTTCCGATAATGTCGTCCAAGTCTTTCCAGATTTTCGGAGATGACGGATCGCCGTAGATGATGTGGTACGCGAGGCTGTAGCATTCTTCGGACCTACTCCAACCGATTAGCTCACACTCGATGCGATCATCCTGTACGTCAACGCCAGCCGTAATCAGGACCACCTCTTCGGGTATTTCGTCATAATCTTCGCGTCTATCGAAGATGGAGAGGTCATCGACACCCTCACCTTGGTCTTCCCATGTCTCTCCAAGGAACGTGTTGACCCATGTTTTCAGGCGCATTGGGTCTTTTCTAGCTGCCAGAAACTCTTCCACAGCGTCGGATAGCACGGCCCAAGGGCTGTAAAGTGCGCTGAGATGGAACCCAGCTACGCCGTTGAACATCTCTGTGGCTTCCCAATGGCCCTTGGAAACAGCCTTGCGACGATCAACATCATCCCAAACTGAGCCGCAATGTTCGCAAGCGTAGTGTGCAGTCTTGGGATTATTCTCTTCCCAATGCACATTCGACCAGCGCAATTCCTGATATTCTCCGCAATCATAACAAGGGACCACGAACTTACGTTGGTCGCTCTCCAGATATGCGGACTCAATGCGGCTGGCATCCTTGTTCGTCGGTGTGCTGACAAGTATGACTTTACGGTTCCAGAAGGTTGCAGAGCGGCGTTTAGCCAGAGCAACAGGATCACCTTCCTCACCGGCTGATGGTGGATAACGATCAACTTCGTCACACAGCACAACGCGGATCGGACGCGATGCCAGACCAGCAGGGCTGTTCGCGCCGACCAGAGACAACGCGCCGCCCGGAAATATCTTGTGCAGCGCCGTGTTGCCGGAATCCTTCGTCTTGTTGTCGCGTATCTTGTCGCGCAGACAGGGTGTTGAACGCAGCAGACCGGCAGTCACACGATCCTTTGAGAACGACATAGCCATATCGACAGTAGGCTGAAGCATCAGGATCGGCGCAGGATCGTGTGCCATGTGGTAGCCAATCGTGTTGAGCAGCATCTCTGACTTGCCCAACTGAGCGCCGCACATGACCACCACCTCTTTGACGCTAGGGTCAGAGCAAGCATCCATGATGCCACGTTGGTATTCGGCACGGGCAGTAATCCAGCGACCCGGCTCAGACGAACTTTGGCTATCCAGACGGCGTTCAAGGTCAGCCCACTCAGCAACCGACAAACGTGGTGGAGGTGTGAGCCGTTTAACAGCTTCCTTCAGCGCAGATGATAGAGCAGCGCGAGATTCCTTGCTTTGGAAGTACGGGATCATAACCGCTCCACCTTCTTCGGTCTGCGATTAGGCCGCTTCTTCACAGGAGCATCTTCCGTCTGATCGATTGCGTCAATCGAACCAGAAGTTGTAACCGGGTCTATCGATGGATCATAGTTCGCCATCTCAGCAAGTGCCTCATGTATCTGCTTCTCAAGGATGTCCTTCACAATGGCAGGGTCATCTTCAGTTGCGACGAGCGGCGCAATCTTCGTCGGCAGCGCAAGGAACTTGGCGCGGCAAGCATTCAGCACATCAGCCCAAGCCTTGATGACATCTTCTGTCGAGCATAGCTCCCTGCGTATCTTGGCAAGCTCCATCTCAGCAATCTCAGCGTCCGCGTTCATCTTGCGCGTCCGGGCCTCATCGTAACTGGACCCGATAATCACACCACCAGTGCTGTTATGCTTCTTACGTTCCACCAAGTTTCCCCTTTGAAATATAATATGACACCTGTCGGCCAAGATGCAAAGACATGAGCCATTGATTGAGAAATTCGATTAAAGATCGATCTGTGACAGATTTCATAACTTTGTATCACGGTTTCTTACGCGCTCAGAATTACC
>JACCDW011968984.1_pt1 | contig 21300 bp, 16 predicted proteins | sample 7449781 | NCBI WGS metagenome assembly JACCDW01 (sample SAMN15323449, study PRJNA562643) | freshwater metagenome | isolation source: river surface water | place: USA:Blue River Watershed | collected 2017-08-18
AAAGAATGAAACCAGAAAACATGGGAAAGGCCATGCGCATTGTGGAATGGGCCTGGGTTTTCATTGGGGGAGTTTCCATATTGGAAGTGGTTCAATTGTGGTCCGTTGATCGTTCCAAGGCAGGGTTATTTGCCCTGTTTGCAGTGGGAGCTGGGGTCATGTACTTCCTTCGACGCCGTCAACGCCAGCGATTTGAAGACAGGCATGTGAATAACAACCCATGATGCCGTCTCTATTCATCCTACTGGGCGCCTTGGTGGCCTCGGCTTTCTTTTCTGGAATGGAGATTGCTTTTCTATCGGCCAATCGGTTGCAGGTAGAAATAGAAGCCAAAAAGGGGAGTTTATCGGGTAGGCTTATGCCTTGGTTTTACCGCCATTCCAGTTCGTTTATTGCGTCCATGCTCTTGGGCAACACCGTGGCCTTGGTTTTGGTGGGTAACGCAACGGCTAAATTGCTGAATGGACCCTTAGATTTTTTGGGATCTCCCTTTGCGGTCATGGCCATTCAAACCTTGTTGTCCACGGTGGTGGTCTTGGTTTTGGCGGAATACATGCCCAAAGCTTTTTTCAGGGAACGGGCGAATGATTCGCTCCAAGCGTTTACGGTCCTCTTGGCGGTGTTGCTTGTTGTATTCTCACCGGCGGTGCTTTTTTTTACGGTTTTGAGTCGATGGGTTACCCGTTTGACCGGCCAAGTGGGCGAATCCCGCGGTCCTGGCGTTTTTGGTCGGGCCGATTTGGACCACTTGGTGGGAGAGCATGTAACCGATTCCGATGGACCGGTAGAGCCCGAGGTGGCTCTTTTTCGGAACGCCCTTGAGTTTGCTGAAGTTCGGGTTCGGGCGTGTATGGTCCCCCGGAATGCCATCGAGGCCATTGCTGTAGGAACGGAATTGGAAGCGCTCAGAGAACGTTTTGTTGCAACAGGTTACAGCAAATTGGTGGTATTCCGAGAAACCATTGACGACGCTTTTGCCTACGTGCATGCCCATGCGCTTTTTCAGAAGCCCAAATCGTTGGTATCCGCCCTTACTCCGGTCGCTTTTTTGCCCGAAACGCTCTTGGCTCATGAGGCTTTTCGCCAGCTGGTTGCTTCCCGGAGGTCGCTCGCCTTGGTTGTGGACGAATTTGGAACCTTGGTAGGGTTGGTTACTTTGGAAGACCTAACCGAAGAACTTTTCGGAGAAATCGACGACGAGCACGACACGGAGGATCTTATTGAACGCCAGATTACCGATCACGAGTTCTTGTTCTCCGCGCGGTTGGAAGTTTCCTATTTAAACGATGCATACCGTCTAAACTTACCGGAATCGGAGGCCTACAATACCCTGGGAGGATTATTCATTGACCGCTTGGGCCGATTGCCTGTTGTTGGAGAATCCATCCGCCTTGGGGATTGGAATTTGATTGCCTCCGCAGTCCGGTCTAATCGCGTTGAAGAAATCCGTGTGAAGGGTTAAACTTGTATATTTGCACCCTTAATTTTATTGTTCGAATTCCCACTACTATGGCAATTTTTGAGAAAATCCGACGTCGTTCCGGCCTCGTTATTGTGCTGATTGGCTTGTCTTTGCTGGCATTTGTGTTGACCGACTTGCTGACCTCTGGAGGTGTCTTATTTGCCGACGATTCGGTTGGAAGCATCAATGGAAAAGAAATTTCCGTGCAGGAATTCAATGCCGAAATGGAAGAGTTGCGTCAAGGCAACCCCCAATACGCGCAAATGTCCGCACTTCAGTTGTCGGAAATGTTGTGGAACAAACACGTGAACGACGAATTGATGGCTCCCATTTATGCCGATTTGGGAATTGAGGTGTCGCAGTCGGAATTGATGGATGCGATCACATCCAATCCCAATATTACCTCGATGGCCGGCTTTGTCGACCCCAATACGGGTCAGTTTAACAAGTCGATGTTTGTATCCGCCATTGCCAACTTGCGCGACAACCGGGGCAGCTCCGAAGAAGCACGTAGCCAGTGGTTGAATTGGATCCAATTCGAGAACGACATCCGCGACCAAACCTTGCAGCAAAAGTTCAACGTGGCTTTTAGCCGCGGAATGCGTATGCCAGAGGCGTTGGTTCGCCACGAATACCTCCGAAACGCAGCCACGGCGCAAGCCGAATTGGCGTACATTCCCTTTGGTTCCATCCCCGATTCAGAGGCCACTCCTACCGACGAGGATTTTGAGTCTTACTACGACGAAACCAAAGAAATGTACCGCACCGACAAAGAGTTGCGTACAATCCTTTACGCCAATTTCGAATTGGTTCCTTCTGCCTCAGACGAAGCCAAGATCAAAGGCGAAATGGCAACCTTGGCGGCTGAGTTCCGATCAGCTACCAACGACAGTGACTTTATTGCGCGCAATTCGGAAGTTCCCATGCAGGACAACTACATCAAAGAATCCGAGTTGTTCAACGGTTTGGATACCCTGATCAAAGGGCGTCCAGTTGGATACATGGCCGGCCCCGTATACCAACAAGGTGCTGCCCAATTGATTAAAATTTTAGACCGCCGCATCATCCCCGATTCAGCTCGTGCCCGCCATATTCTCATTGGGTTTGCGGGAGCACAGCGTTCGGATGCCACCCGGACCTACCAGGCCGCCCAAAAATTGGCCGACAGCATTTTGTTGGTGGTCAAAGGGAATCCAGCTGCGTTTGATGCCCTCAATGCACAGTATTCCGGAGACCAGGTAGCCAAGGCCAAAGGAGGAGACCTGAACTGGTTTGGAACCAATAACATGACCAAGCCGTTTGAGGATTTTTGCTTCCGAAAGTCCAGCGGTACCTGGGGCGTGGTCGCTACCGAATTCGGATTCCATGTGGTCCAAGTTACCGGCCAAAAAGGGGGTTCTCCTTCGCTGAAGCTTGGCTTGGTGGTACGCAGCATTCTACCATCCTCAGAAACCGAGACCTCGGTTTATGCAGCTGCATCTAAGTTCTCCAACAAAGCCAAGGCTTTAACAGAAGGATGGCAGAAGCTTGCTGAAAAGGAGAAAGTAGCATTGCGTACTGCGGAAGAATTGAGTGCAACCGAAGAGAATGTTGTGGGCTTAGGCCAAGCTCGTGAAGTGGTCCGTTGGGCATTCAACGACGACCGGGAGATCGGCGATGTACAAGTCATCAATAACGAATCCCGCGGTTACGTAGTAGCAATTTTGACGACGGTTGTACCAAAGGGTTACCGTTCGTTGGAGGTAGTGAAGGAGCGTATTCGTCCCATGGTTGTGCAGCGTGCCAAGGCCCGTTTGATTATGGAACGTCTGGAAAAAGAAATGCCCAAAGGCTTGGCCAACGCAGCTGCCGCCCTCCAAGGGTCGGTTAGTCCTGCCACGGTCAGCATGTCCAGTCCCTTCTTGATGATTTCTGGTCAGGAACCCGAGTTGGTAGGTCGATTGGTCGGAAGTAAGAAAGGAGACAAGAGCAATGGATTCCGTGGCTACAATGGGGTTTACGCCTACGTCGTTCAATCGGTGCAGCCTGCGGCAGACAAGGGTGTCAATACCATGGACGTTGCCAATGCCACAATGAATGTGCGCAGCCGAGCAGCAGGTGGTTTGATTCAAGCCCTCATTAAGAAGGCCAACATTGACGACCGCCGCGGTAGAATGTTCTAATCCATTTTTGGATTCATAAAGAAAGGGGTGCCTCGCAGAGGCACCCCTTTCTTTTTTAATTCGACCGGTATATCCTAGGAAACGTATACGCTCGGTTAGGATTTTTGGGTTATTCGGTCTAAATCGACCTTATAGAACTTGCCACCTTTCGGCATCCAATTTGACAAAGACAAAAAGGAGCAAGGTAAATGCCCACAACGAAGAGCCTCCGTAACTGAAGAAAGGAAGCGGTATACCAATGACCGGAAGGAGGCCTATGGTCATGCCCACATTGACCATGAGGTGAAAAAACAGAATGGATACCACGCAATAACCGTAATACCGCGCAAATGGATTCTTTTGGCGCTCGGCAAGAATAACCAGTCTACTCAGCAACCCTAAGAATGCCATTAGGACGGCTACAGACCCCAGAAATCCCCATTCTTCGCCAACGGTACAGAAAATGTAGTCTGTGCTCTGTGCAGGCACAAAGTTGAATTTGGTTTGGGTGCCTTGGAGGAACCCCTTGCCGGAGAACCCTCCCGATCCAATGGCAATTAAGGATTGTGCCGTTTGATAACCGGCTGCTCTGTTGTCCTCTATTTTACCAAGGAGCAGGTTAATACGGGTTTGTTGGTGGGGCTGTAGTACTTTTTGAAAAAAGACATCCGTCCCCAAAGTAAGGGCCAAGCTCAGTCCCAGTCCCATTAAAATAGGAAAAACAAATCCTCTTTGGCTTCTTAAAATAAAAAGGGAAAAGAGGGCCAAAAGGGTGAGGCCAATCGAAACGTAAAAGGCCCCAAACAACAAAGCAAACACCACCACCACTGCCGCCCAGACCCCAAGCAGTAAGTAGGCAAGCGGCAGTCCAGCCCGATACAGAACCAGCGAGAATGCAAGGAATACGAGGGCGGAGCCGGTATCCGGCTGTGCCAACACCAATGCCAAAGGCAAAGCCAAAATCAGCGCCGGAACCCACCGGTATTTCCACAAGGCGAGATCTACCTTTTTGAAGGACAAGTAGCTGCTTAAGACCAGGGCGCTCCCGAATTTAGCCAACTCCGAAGGCTGTAGGGTGAATCCGCCTAGAACCAACCAGCTTTTATTTCCCCCGACCTCCTTTCCAGCCACCAATACAAGCCCAAGGAGCGCAAGCGTAATAACATAAATGGGAATGGCAAGGAGTTCATATAAACGGGCATCCGATAACAAAACCAAGAGGATCAAGCCTACCCCTGCGATGATGAATAGCAACTGCTTTCCGTATTCTTGGCTTGTGTCCCAAATGTTGCCAAATTCCTCGTTATATACCGCCGCATAAATGTTAATCCATCCAAAAAGAACCAGTGCTGCATACAGCAGAACCGTTATGCGGTCCACCTTTCCGAACCATCCTCTTGTTTCCCTCATAGCGGCAAACGTGTTTTGGTGGACATTCCGTATTCGCCCTGTAAATTGCCTTCAAACATACGTCGTTCTAAATCCGGTCTGGAAATCGAATCGGTCAGGTATTTTTCAATCATGAGCGAAGAAATGGGTGCTGCCCATCGGGCTCCCCAATATCCATTTTCAACAATCATGGCTAAGGCAATTTTGGGATTGTCCTTGGGTGCAAACGCCACAAAAATCGAGTGATCTTGTCCATGGGGATTCTCAGCGGTCCCCGTTTTACCGCACATTTGGATATGTTTGACCTTTGAACCGGCAGCTGTTCCAATTTCAAAAACATCGAACATGCCATTGATAACCACTTCGAAGTATTGGGGGTGGACGGTTGTGCGCTGTCTCTTGAAAAAGTCGGGATTATTCAATTTTTGCCCATCTACCTTCTTGACAATGTGGGGGATATACCAATATCCTCGATTGGCAATCGCTGCGGTCATGTTGGCCAATTGCATTGGGGTGACCAAAAGTTCTCCCTGTCCAATTCCATTGGAAATGGTGGTAACAGCCCTCCAGGATGTACCTCCATAGACCCGGGTATAAAAATCTGCATCGGGAACAAACCCCTTTCTTCCGGTCGGCAAGTCCGAACCTAAAAATTTACCTAAACCAAAACTTTTCACGTGGTTGCTCCAGGCATCCATTCCCTGTCTGGCAGTGGGAAATTGTTCGATGATTGCTTTGTAGGTGGAACAAAAGTAATTGTTGCAGCTCTTCGTGATAGCATGCTGCAGCGCCATAGACCCTCCGTCGCAGTGGCATCCAACGGTAAGCCTTCCAAAGTGGAACCCGTGGTGGCAGGAATACCGGGTATCGGCGGTGATCGCTTTGGTCTCTAAACCGATCAAGGCATTCAGCAACTTAAAGGGGGAACCGGGCGGATACTCGGCCAAAAGACCTCGATCGTACAGGGGTTTGTTGCTTGAGTCGCGATAGAGGGCTGCATAATTCCGCGATCTCTTTCTACCAACAAGTGCAGCTGGGTCGTAGCTCGGAGCCGTTACCAGAGCAAGAATCTCGCCGGTAGCAGGTTCTATGGCCACAATACTTCCCCGTTTTCCAGCCATGAGGGCCTCCCCATACGCTTGTAGATCTCCGTCAATGGTGCTAATCAAATCCTTGCCTGGGACCGGATCCCGATCGAATTGCCCATCCATATAGGGTCCCATTTCCCTGTTGAAATTATCGACCAACCGGTACTGAACTCCTGCTTTCCCTCGGAGGACCTCTTCGTATGCTTTTTCGATACCTGCTTGACCGACCAAGTCCCCTTGTTCATATTCGGGATGCTCTTCCACATACTTGTCTGTAACCTCCCCGATAAATCCAAATACGTTCGCCCCGTAGGCTTCTGCATAATCCCGAAGAATCCTGCGTTGAACATAGAATCCGGGATAGCCATTTAAACGTTCTTGAACCCGTGCATAGTCATCCACGGTGAGCATTTTCAAAAACACACTGGCTCGGTACGGGGAGTAATTCCGTGCTTTGATGAGTTCGGAACGGATGTACGCGGGGTCTACCTGCAACAGGTTTGCAAATTCGGAGGTGTCAAAACCTTTGACCTGCCGAGGGATAACCAACAAGTCGTATGCAACTTGGTTGGCAACCAGCAATTTTCCATTTCGATCGTAGATAAATCCCCGGGGCGGATAAACCTTAACAATCCGTTTGGCGTTGTTGTCGGCGCTCAGCTTGTAAGATGGGTCGAGAATCTGGATGGTGAATAAACGCAACGTATACACGATCCCAACCAGGGCGAATAAAATGAAGAAAATACGCTGCCGATTCATTCGCGGGTAACCATCAGTAACTGGGTGGCGTAGATCATGGCCGTGCTCACTGCCGTAGACAAGACCGTCCGAAACAGGACAAAGAAAAATTCGTTAAATGCAAAGGACTCCAGCAAGAACAACCAGAAATGGAAAACAAACATGCACATGGCGGTCAGCGTCAAAAACTTACTGGATCCCAACGCCAACAGCGTTAAAGATTGCCCCTCCTCCAGAGCCCGTGCAACGAGCGATTTTGCTAAATAGGGCTGCAGGTAAACCAACAGAACACATGCAGAGGCATGGAGCCCCCCCGAATTTTCAAACAAGTCAAGCGTCATGCCAAGTGCAAAGGCGACCAACAACCCTACTGCGCGGTTCCATTTCAATGGCCAAAGGACCAACAAAATAGGATAATAGTAAGGATTGAGGTATCCCAATAACTGCACATTTTCAAGCAACAGCAGTTGGAAAGCCATTGCGAGAATTGCTGCTAAAATGTAAAGAATTACCGCCCTCATTGAACTTCTAATTCAGCTTGTGCTTCCAGTTCAAGTCGCTCCGTCTTCGCAAGACTGTTGACAATGTAGACGGTTTGGAGCGCTGCAAAATCAACGGAAAGTTCGACGTCGAGCACATAGCTCTGGCTAGTAGGGTCCAACGAAAACGAGCGCACCTTGCCGATTGGAATGCCGCTGGGAAAAAGGGCACTTCGGGTGTCGGTTTGAACCAAATCCCCTTTTTTCACCCGAGCTTGACGGGCCACGTCAACCATTGTCGCAATGCGGTGGTTTCCCCCTTCCCAGATGACGGATCCAAAATGCTTGGTTCGGGCCATGGAACCGCTCAATCGGGTTCTGCGATGGAGGATAGGCAATACCGTTGCGTAATTCTTTGAAACTTCGTGTACCACCCCAACAACTCCACGGGGGGAAATGACCCCCTGCCCGGGCCGGACGCCGTCCTTGTACCCGCGATTTAAGGTTAAGTAATTGCTTCTCTTGTGGAAAGAAGCATTGATCACTTCGGCGCCCAAGAAGGTGTAGGATTGCAACGAATCGCGGCGGGCACCACGGGTAACAACCGTGTCCAATTTCGACGCCCTCAATTGCGCCCTCAGACGGGCGTTCTCTTTTGCTAAATCTCGATTGATCGCGCGAAGCCGGGTATAATTCTCTGCATTGGTATACACCTTTTGCACCGATGACGAAGCATCTTGGGCCACATTCCAGGCCCATGAACGATGGTACGGATGGTCCCTGAAAGCAGCAGTGAGCGCCCATCCTTGTGTAAGAAGAAACAGCAAAAACAGGTGGTATCGGACCAAGAACCGAGCGATGTTCCTCATGCGTTTAGCGCATCAACAAGGTTTTGTACTTCTCGATATTTTTCAACGCAATTCCAGTTCCTCGGACGACAGCACGCAACGGATCCTCGGCCACGTATACGGGCAGGTCCGTCTTCATCGAAATTCGCTGGTCCAATCCGCGTAACAAAGAGCCACCACCGGCCATGTAAATACCAGAATTGTAGATGTCGGCAGACAATTCAGGAGGGGTATTGGCCAATGCTTTCATGACGGAATCTTCGATCCGCAAAATCGACTTGTCCAAAGCGCGAGCTACTTCCCGATACGATATGGTAATGGACTTGGGTTTTCCAGAGAGAAGATCGCGTCCTTGTACCGCCATGTCTTCGGGCGGATCCTGCAAATTTTCAATAGCGGATCCAATCTGGATTTTGATTTGTTCGGCCATGCGTTCACCCACGGACAGATTGTGCTGGGTGCGCATGTAGTAAACGATGTCGTTGGTGAAGACGTCACCGGCCACTTTGATACTCTCGTCACAAACAATCCCGCCGAGTGCCAATACCGCAATTTCCGTTGTGCCTCCTCCGATGTCAATGATCATATTCCCTTTCGGCTCCAATACATCCACTCCAATACCGATGGCCGCAGCCATGGGTTCGTGAATGAGGTAGACTTCTTTCGCATTGGCATGTTCTGCGCTGTCTTTTACAGCCCTCTTTTCGACCTCTGTGATGCCACTCGGGATGCAGATGACCATGCGCAGGGAGGGAGCAAAAAGTCTACCGGTAAGTCCGGGGATACTCTTGATCAATTCCCGAATCATGTGCTCGGAGGCGACGAAATCCGCAATGACACCATCTTTAAGCGGTCGAATGGTTCGGATGTTATCGTGCGTTTTTCCATGCATTTGCATGGCTATTTCACCCACCGCCAAAAAGGCTCCCGTAGTCCGGTCCAACGCCACGATGGACGGGGCATCCACCACCACTTTATCGTTGTGAATGATTAGCGTATTGGCTGTTCCTAAGTCAATAGCAATGTCATAGGTAAGAAAGTCAAAAAGGCCCATGTGCAGGGGTGTATCAGTGCTTAAAGTGACGAATTCCAGTAAAAACCATCGAGAGGCCGTTCGCGTCGCAATAATCAATGCTCAGCTGATCTTTTACCGACCCCCCGGGTTGAACGACTGCAGCAATGCCCGCCTTGTCCGCTATTTCCACACAATCCGGGAAAGGGAAAAAGGCATCAGAGGCCATTACTGCTCCATTCAAGTCAAAGTTAAACGTTTTCGCTTTATGTATTGCTTGTTCAAGCGCATCCACACGAGAAGTTTGTCCGGTACCGCTTCCCAGCAGTTGTCCGTCCTTGACCAGAACGATGGTATTGCTTTTGGTGTGCTTGCAAATGGCCGAAGCCACAACCAAATCGGCAATTTGCGCTGTTGTTGGCGCCGTTTTCGTTACCGTTCGGAAATCGGCAGCGGAATCCGAATGGCTATCCCGGTTTTCAACCAAATAGCCGTTGAGGGCGGAACGAATGATTGTAGTTGGAAGGGCTTGAGGCTTCCAGCGCAATACAATGCGGTTTTTCTTCTGTTTCAACACCGCTAGGGCTTCTTCGGTGTAATCCGGTGCAATGGCCACTTCAAAAAAGAGTCCGTCCATCGAGGAAGCGGTCGCCAAATCGAGGGTTCGGTTGCAAATCAATACTCCGCCAAAAGCCGAAACGGGATCGCCCGCCAAAGCGGCGTTCCACGCCTCTAACAGCGTTTCGCGTTCCGCCACACCGCAGGCATTGTTGTGTTTAATGACCGCAGCCGCTGGGTTCCGTGTGAATTCCCCCATCAATTGAACGGCAGCATCTACATCTAGCAAGTTGTTATAGCTCAGCTCCTTGCCATGCAGTTGCTCCAACAATTCCTCCAGTTTCCCGTGAAACGCACCGGACTGGTGGGGGTTTTCCCCGTAGCGCAGTTGTCGGCCGGCACCTAGCCAACCGGCCACGCTTTCGTCGTCGCCGCGAAGCCAGGTTCCAATGGCATGGTCGTACCGGTTGGTCACTCCAAATGCACGTCCAGCAAATGTTTTTCGCACTTCCAAGGAAGTCACGGCGCCATGCGCATTCACCCATTCCAACGCTTCGGCATACGCGCCGCGATCGGGAATGATCCAGACATCGCGGAAGTTTTTTGCTGCTGCTCGAATGAGCGAAATGCCGCCAATATCGATCTTTTCGATGATTTCTTCGTGCGTCCCGCCTGCAGCGACGGTTTCTTCAAAAGGATAAAGATCCACGATTACAATATCGATGGATGCCAGCGCATGGCGTTCCATCGAAGCCCGGTGCGAAGCGTCGTCCCTGCGGTATAGAATCCCCCCAAAAACAGCGGGATGCAGGGTCTTTACCCGACCGTTGAGAATTTCTGGAAATCGGGTCAACGATTCGACGGCTGCCACAGGCAACCCAAGCGACTCGATGAATGCGTAGGTCCCTCCCGTGGACAAAAATGTAACTCCCTGAGAATGAAGCGCGCGCAAAAGAGGTTCTAAGCCTTCTTTGGAATAAACGGAGACCAATGCGCGGAGCGGTGGGACAATCGGCATGTACGTGATTTTAATGGAGCCGCAAAGGTACGGAATCGTGGCGCAGTCTTTGTACCTTGTCAGCATCTATGATGTCCCTGCGCTCCTTTTTTGAAGAATCGTTTGGTTTTGCCTTTCATTCGTTGGTGTCCAATCGGTTGCGGACCTTTTTAAGTGTCCTGGGAATAGCGGTTGGTATTTTTGCAATCATCAGTGTTTATGCCATGGTGGACTCCCTCGAACGGTCCATCCGGAGCAGTGTAAAAGGCCTGGGCTCGGACATCGTCTATGTCCAAAAATGGCCGTGGGGCGGCGGCGGAGGCGAGTACCCTTGGTGGAAGTATTTTCAACGGCCCGAAACCGACTACCGGGACTATTTGCAACTCCAGTCCCGAATGGGACGAACCGAAGGGATTGCCGCGGTGCTTGGAACCCGTCCAACCCTTTCTGCGGGCAGCAACACCGTCGAGAACACCCAGTTACGCGGTGTTACAGAGCATTACGCCGCTCTTTGGAAATTGAAATTTGACCAAGGGCGGTCCTTTACCTCCACCGAATCCCGAAGCGGTCGGCCGGTTATGGTAGTGGGGTCGACGGTTGCAACGGGGTTGTTTCCCAATGGGAATGCCTTGGGAAAAGAGGTTCAAGCCATGGGCAAGACCTTTACGGTTATTGGGATATTGGAAAAAGAAGGCGCCTCTTTGATTGGAGAGAGCCACGACGAACAGGCTTTGGTTCCTGCGGCCTACCTCCGGACCTTTGTTAACAGCCAAAGTTCGGGGGGATTTACCTTGATGATTCGCGCCGCACCCGGCCAAAGCACCGCTTCCTTGAAGAGCGAAATTCGAGGACATATGCGTTCCATACGGCGCCTTAAGCCTCAATCGGATGACAATTTTGCCCTGAACGAATCTTCCAGTCTCAGTTCTGGTTTGGACCAAATGTTCGGCATCATTGGTTTTGCCGGAACCATCATTGGTGGATTTTCCGTGTTGGTCGGTGGATTTGGAATTGCCAATATTATGTTCGTCAGCGTACGGGAACGAACCGGGCAAATCGGCATTCAAAAAGCCATGGGTGCCAGGAAATCCTTTATCCTGTCTCAGTTTTTGGTAGAGAGTGTCCTGTTGAGTGTGCTTGGTGGCGTACTTGGGCTGATTGCAGTAGGAATTTTAATCCTTGTCGCCCGGCAATGGACCGATTTTGATTTGGCCATGTCGGTGTGGAATGCCCTCCAAGGATTGGGGATTTCCGCCACCATCGGATTGCTGGCTGGATTGATCCCCGCCTACATGGGCGCTAAGTTGGATCCCGTAGAGGCCATTCGGGTGAACACTTGATTCGGGTTGAGCCGATGCACGGATGTGCGAGGCACTTTACGCTGGCGTCTGAGGTTCCCAAACAGAAGCAACCAGTGCACACAGCAATTCGCAAAAATGCACATCGTCATCGGTAAAGGCATTGAGGGTGTGGCTATCGATGTCCAGCTGGCCAACCAATTCGCCGTTTGCCGTGATGGGCAACACCAATTCCGATCGGGTTTCGATGCTGCATGCCAAATAATTCTCGGATTGAGCGACGTCGTCCACACGAAGGGTTGCGCCGCTGACGGCTACTTGGCCGCATATACCCACTCCGAAGGGAATTCGGACATGGTCGGTAGGTGCCCCGGCAAAGGGCCCCAAGAAAAGTTCTTTTTGCGGGGTGTTCATCCAATAGAAACCTACCCAATCGTACCGCGGAGCTTCGGACTTTAGCAATTGGCAAACGTCGGAAAGACCTTGCATGCCGTCTTCGGCCAAGTACCCCCGGCAGGTCTCTAACAACTCCACGTGTAGTGCTTTCATGGTTCAAAAGTACCGCGAGAATTGCCTTCGAGCGTGGCGTTCGCTATTTGAAAACAGCTTTTGGCGCGTTTTCCCCTGAAATCCCTGGTTTGTGACGTAAATTTGGAACATGAAGCAATTTCTTCTTTCGTTCGCTCAGCGAACCAAATGGTGGGTTTCCGCCGCGGTTCTGGCCTCTGTGCCCCAAATGACCGCCCAATCTCTTGATCTTCAGCAAGTTCCTAATTTGTCCAAGTGCACGGGGGATACCTTGACGGTAGCCATGACCATTGGCAGTCCCGGATTTGGAATTTCGAACAAGTTTGTGGTGCAGCTCGCCCAAGGCTTGCCGCCGGCTGTTTCCTTTGGTTCTCCTATCGTTCTCCCCATCGTTGGATGGTCGCCCACAACCTCAGGAACGGTAATGGATACGATCGGTGCAGGAGCGAAACTTTTTAAAGTGGTCATCCCCAAATCGATCGTGAACAACAATTTTTATTCCCTTCGGGTACGAGCCACGAGCCCGGTCGGTTTTTCGGATACCATTGTGATGGCGGTTAACGTAGCCCCTACGGCCAACATTACCACCATTTCCAATGCGTTCCTGAATCGGCACACGCCATTGCCCAATGACTGGGGCTTCTGCGACGGGGATACGGCCACGTTGACGGCTACACCCGGTCTTGCAAGTTACCAATGGTTGGAGAGCGGCAATCCCATCGGGGGAAAGACCCAATCCATCTTGAAGGTATTCCAGTCCGGCGTCTACTCGGTGAAAGTGAGCAACGGTGCTTGTTTTTCAACAAGCACAGACACCATTGTGAACCAATTCTCTCCGCAAACCGATATTTCGTTCACCAATGTTCCATCTCTGGTGGTGCGCGATGTGAACACGACCATCGACTCTTTGGCTTTTTGTGAAACCGATACCATCGCGCTTGCAGGCCCTACACCCTCTATGCCCATGACCACAATTGGTTACCAGTGGATTCGGGACTCGATTGGCCTTTTCAGTCAAGCGTTTCCCCGCGCCATTGCCGGGGCTACTCAATTCACCTACAAAACCGCTAGGTCTGGGGCTTACCGGTTGGTGACCCTGTGGAATCCCGGTGGATGCCCGGACACTTCCGGATACATGTGGCTTTTTGTAGACACGATCCCCGATGTTTTTGTAACGAATAAGCCTTGGCCCGGTTTGGGAACTCCCAGCTTGAGCATTTGCCCCAACGACAGCACCTTGCTTTCCGCGAGTGCCCAGTCTGCATCGGGAATTTGGGGCTATCAATGGCAAGTTCGATACCCCGTCACAGGAAACTGGCAAAACATCCCCAACGATACCCTGGCTACCCTCAAAGTGTCAACCAAACTGGTTCCGGGTACCGCTCAGTATCGTTTAATCATCGAAGGAGAGGCGTGCGACTACACAACGGCAGCTGTTCAAGTGACCGTCGTTCCCTTCCCGACCGTGGCCACAGTGCCTGCGGACTCTACGTTTATATGTTTCGGTGATTCGACCCAGTTGGCCGTTATTGGCAACGCCTTGAGTTACAGTTGGAACAATGGCTCCATTACGAATACATCGTTCTATGCGAATGCCGCAGGCAATTATGTGGTAGAAGGGATTGGCCCCAACGGTTGCAAATCGTACGACACTGTTAAAGTGAAACTCTTTACCGTCAATGCCAATGCAGGCCCAGATCTCATTGTGCTTCCGGGAGAAGTTGTTCAACTGAACGCGACGGGGGGAGTGATGTACTACTGGTATGCCGATAAGCCTGTTTACTTTTCAGACCCCTACAACCCAAATGCCCAAACCCAACCCACCCAAGACACGACGTTTTATTACGTTGACGTAATGTCAGCAGAGGGATGTTTCGACCGGGATACTTTAATGGTTGTCCAGTTTGACCCGACCTCCTTGTTGGTTGATTTGTCCAATGTGCAAAACTTCCTCAGTCCAAACGGCGATAACAAAAATGACATTTTGGACCTTTCCGAGGTAATGCGTTTGGACTCCTGTGGAATTACCATTCTCAACCGTTGGGGTGCCACCGTATATACCGAAGCCCGGTATACCAATGGCTGGACGGGTACCAACAATGCCGGCGATGCCTTGCCTGACGGAACGTATTACATTATTCTAACCAAAGACCAAGAGGTACGCTACCGCGGTGCGGTTACCTTGGTTCGTTAATCTTCAACGCGTAGCACCCTCTTAGATATGAAATCGAAGGTTTTAATTGCCCTTTTTGTCGCTCAAGCCGGAATGGCTTCTGCCCAACAGCTGCCGCTTTATTCACTGGGATTTTTCGCTCCCCAAATCAACAATCCAGCCCGTTCAGGCTCCAAAGAGGGCGGGTCCCTCACAACGGCTCATCGCCAGCAATGGATGGGCATGGAGGGCGCTCCTGAAACCAGCATGCTAGCCTTTAACAGCGCATTGAACAAGGAGAAGGTCGGATTTGGATTGTATGCGTACAACGATGTTACGGATATTGTACACCGTTCTGCTGTTTATGGCAACTACGCCTATCACGTTCAGCTGGCCGATAATACCTCCCTATCATTTGGTTTGGGACTGGGCTATGTAAGCAACACCTTGGATATGGCGAGCATTCGGGTAAAGAATGCCGATGATCCTTATTTGATCCCCGCCAACAGTGGTGGTTCGTTGGATTTGAACTTGGGTGTGCACTTGCAAGCCAGTGGATTTGGTTTGGGATTTTCGGCCCCTCAATTGTTGGCTCCCGCGATTTCATACAGCAAGAACTACAACGAGCCGGTTGAATACCAATTGATTCGCCACTATACCGCACAGGCCCAATACGATGTTACCTGGCAGAAAGGAAAAATGGTATTGACGCCTTTGGTGGCCTTGCGTTCTGCTGGTTTGGGCATACCGATGCAAGTGGATGCGGGAACCATGTTCAACCACAAGGAATTCGGATATATTGGTGCGATGTATAGAAGCAATTACGCCGTTACCGCACAAGCAGGAGTGCACCTCACGCCTTTGATTTCGGTAGGATATGGCTACGATTTTTCAACCAACACCTATGCCACTTCCCTGGGAACCACCCACGAATTCATGTTGACCTACCGTTTGGGTAACAACAAGGCCGGCGAACGCATGGAAGCAGAAATCAAGCGATTGAAGGATGCCCAGCGCAAGCAGATGGATCAGCAGGAGAATTTCATCAACGAAAAGTTTGAGGAATTCCGCGACGAAATCCGAACCACGCAAAAGGCGGAATTGGAGAAACAAAAAGCGGCCATCGCTGCCGATGTAGCGAAGCAAGCCGCAGCAACCAAAGCGAACGCGCCAAAGAGCACTCCTATCGCCAATACCGTTGCTCCCGCAGAAGCGGCGACCGGCGGTTTGTTGGAAGGATTCAAATCGGAGAACCTCGCATCCAATGTGGCTCCGGGATCTTCGGGATTCTACGTAACCGCGGGGGTATTCTCAACCAAAGAGAATGCCACCAAACTGCAGGGGTCCTTGAAGGCAAAAGGCCTGCCCTCTGAGCTTTTCCAAGACAAGACCAACTCCATGTACTACGTGTACATTTTGAAGTTCAAAACCTACGAAGAAGCAGAGGCCGTTAAAGCCAATCGCCTCAATGGTCGTTTTGACGGCAAATTGTGGGTGAAAGTAATCGAATAAGATGCGTTTCTTTCAACGGTTGGCCTTCTTGGCTTTGGCTGGGATCGCTTCGCTGTCCTCGGCTTTTGCAACCCATTTGGTAGGCGGGGAATTGACCTACACCTGTCAAGGTGCGGGGCAGTACCAGGTGAAGTTGCGGGTGTACCGGGATTGTTCGGTTACGACTCCATTGGACAACAGTGTGAACATTGCGGTCTATAACGCAGCAGGAACATTGGTTACTCAGTCCAGTGTTTCCAAAGGGCCAACCATTGCGGTGAGCACCGCTACCGGAAACCCCTGCCTGACCACTCCACCCAATATCTGTACCGAGTACGCGGATTACGTCACCACGTTTTCCCTGCCGCCCATTGCAGGGGGGTATACGATAGTCCACCAGCGCTGTTGCCGAAACAACACCATTACCAACATCACCAATCCAGGGGCCCGCGGTAATTCGTATTTCGCGCAAATCCCTTCCAATGATGTGGCGTGCAATTCGTCCCCCTCGTACGCAACTGTTCCGCCTATCGTATTGTGCTTGGGTGATAACGCTCAGGTAGATGTCTCTGTCACGGAATCAAATGGCGATTCCCTGTACTACGAATTGTGCGATATCTTCAACGGAGGCAGTTCGGGAAACCCGCAACCCAATCCTCCCACCGCACCGCCTTACACGGCTTTGTCTTTTGTATCCCCTTACACGTCCACACAGCCCCTCCCTGGTGCCTTTACATTCAATCCCCAAACCGGGTTGTTGGAAGGGAAGCCCACGACAACGGGTCAGTTTGTGGTAGGGCTTTGTGTGAGCGAATACCGGAATGGCGTCCTGTTGACCACCATACGTCGCGACTACCAATTCAACATTACGGCCTGCATCAACAACATTGTGGCCGACGTCCTTACCCAAACCGAAGATCCGGGATTGCTGTGTGGCGGTAAAACCGTCCAGTTCCAAGCCCAGACCCCCGGCGCCCTTTACTATTTCTGGGATTTTGGAGTAGCAGGAACCAATTCGGACACCTCCAACTCGCCTACGCCCACCTTTACTTTTCCGGATACCGGTTGGTACGACGTCACTTTTATTGTGAACCGCGGACTCGTTTGCACCGACACCGTCACTGTTCCTTACCGCATTTTGGACGCTCCAGATTATACGGTATCCGTTGCTGGAACCCCGTGCTTCGATGTTCAGGATTTTGTTTTTACAGCGGTGGGTACTACGCCGGTCGACGCTACGTTTTCTTGGACGTTTGGAGCGCAAGCATCGCTTCCCATGGCTTCCGGGAAAACCGTGGGCCCCATTGATTTCAATGCGCCCGGCAAGTATCCGGTAAAGCTCGTCGTCCATTCGGCCACGTGCCCAGACACCCTCTACGACTCGGTGGAAGTCTTTGCCTACACCTTTGACGTGGACGCTGGTCCAGATACGGCCATAGCGCGTGGCGACACCGTGTACTTGGCAGCAACGGACGCATCTGCCTACCGCTGGTTTGCGGACAAGGCCGTTTATTTCAACAACCCCCGTCAACAAGCACCTCAAGCCTGGTTGCGCTTGGATTCGACCACTTTCTATGTCATTGGTGCAAGCCCAGAAGGGTGCTTGGGCCTCGATACGGTTTTGGTGTATTGGCTGCCCAAACAGACGGGTCCGTTACTCGATTCGGTCATGAACGCCATCACCCCCAACGGAGACGGTAAAAACGATGTGCTCGACCTCACTGAAGTAATGTATAAAGATGCGTGCAGACTCATCGTTTACAACCGCTGGGGAGCTGAAGTGTACCGAAGCGATGCATACAAAAACGACTGGGGCGGTACTACGTCCGATGGCGAACCGTTGCCGCCCGGAACTTACTATTTTTACCTAATTAAGGGATTGGAGATTCGGTACCGCGGTCCGGTTTCTATTCTCAAATAGAGCATGCAGTTGTAGTAGAAACAAAAAGCCCGGCATCGCCGGGCTTTTTGTTAAATCTCATCGGTGAAATTGCACGTAGTGCGGGTACCCTAAAACATATCCCGAATCCGGTCAAAAAATCCTTTATCCGACGCACTGGGAGTAGGGGTAAAGTTCTTGCTGTTTTTCCAAGACTCCATAATCGCTTTCTCTTCGCTGGACAAGTTCTTCGGAGTCCAAACTTGAATGTGGATCAACAAATCCCCCGTGCCGTAGCTGTCCACGCTGGGCAACCCTTTGCCTTTGAGACGGAGTACTTTGCCGCTTTGGGTTCCTGCATCGATTTTGACGCGTGCCTTTCCTTGCAAGGTGGGGACTTCCACACTCGCACCCAGAGCAGCGTCTGGAAGACTCAGGAAGAGCTCGTAATGCAGCGTTTGACTATCGCGCTTGAGTTGGTCGTGCTCCTCTTCCTCAATGGCCACAATGAGGTCTCCTGCAGCACCTCCGCCAGGAGCCATGTTGCCTTTACCCGCTACCCGCAGCTGCATCCCGTCTTGCACCCCCGCTGGTATGCGGATTGAGACGACTTCTTCTACTTTTTCGAGACCGTCGGGGCCTACACCTGCTGGGCGTTGGTCTACTTTTTTTCCGCTCCCTTGGCAGCTGGGACAAACGGAAGCGGTGCGCATTTGTCCGAGGATGGTGTTCTGCACACGGGTGACTTGGCCGTGGCCGCCGCAGGTGTCGCAGGTTTTGAAGGTGACGCCCTCCGCAGGAACAGCGCGTTTGATCTTCATTTTTTTCTCTACGCCGGTAGCGATTTCCTCCAAGGTCAATTTGACACGCACACGCAGGTTGGATCCGCGAACGGCACCTCCTCGGCCTCCGCCGCCAAAGCCACCGAAAGCGCCTCCAAACGCATCGCCGAAAATGTCCCCAAAGTGGCTGAATATGTCGTCCATATTCATGCCGCCTCCAGCACCACCGCCGCCCGAAAAGGCTTGGTGGCCAAATTGGTCGTATTTCTGTTTTTTCTCCGGAGAACTAAGGATTTCGTAGGCCTCAGCGGCTTCCTTAAATTTATCCTCGGCTTCTTTGTTTCCTGGGTTTTTGTCCGGGTGGTATTGAATGGCCATTTTGCGGTAGGCCTTCTTTATTTCTTCGGCCGAAGACTGGCGGGAAACCCCCAGAACCTCGTAATAGTCCCGTTTGGCCATGGCTTATGCGTCAGGAGATTTTCCAACCACTACTTTCGCATACCGGATGATCTTTTCGCCGACGCGGTAGCCCCGCTCCAGTTCATCGATGACCGTTCCGGCCAACTCCGGTTGGGGCACCACGAGGGTGGTAATGGCTTCCATAAATTCGGGGTCAAAAGACTGGCCCTGGGTGGGTTCCATGGACTTCAATCCCTGCGACTTGAGGGTTTCCGTCAATTTGGCATGAATGAGCACGATGCCTGCCAGATTGGGGTCCTCCGCGGGCATCATTTTGAGGGCCCGATCGAAGTCATCCAAAACGGGCAATAGGGACTTCAAGGTGGATTCGTTTGCCGTACTAATCAGTTCCAGACGCTCCCGAGCCGTACGTTTCCGGAAATTTTCGAATTCTGCGTACAGACGAAGGTTTTGATCTTTCAATTCTTGCAACTGCTGTAAGGCATCGCTGGTAACTTCGGGATCTTCGGCTGTAGTTTCTGCATGTTCGGCATTCTGTGCCTCCATTTCTTCCTGTTTGGAAGCTGCGGAGTCCTGAATGGGTTCCTCGTGGGGGTGTTCCTCGTGATCTTTTGATTTCATGGCTGGAAATAATCAAACGGCCTGCCAAAAGACAAATGTTGTCAAATTGGCAGGCCGTTGCTGGGAAAAGGAGAGGAGCAAAACACTCCGTCGACCTCGTTTTACTTCATCAAACTCTTGAGTTTTTCTTCAAGGGCAGGACCGCGCAATCCTTTTGCAATGATTTTGCCATTGCCGTCGATCAAGTAGGTCATTGGGATGGAACGAACGCCGTAAATCCCTGCGCCTTCTGCATTCCAGCCTTTTAAATCCGATGTGTGGTTGGGCCATTCCAATTTGTCCTGAGCAATAGCGGCCACCCACCGGTCTTTGTTTTGGTCCAGCGAATAGGAATACACTGTAAATCCTTTTCCAGAAGTGAATTTGGCGTCTTTGTACTGGTTGTATACCCGTACCACATTGGGGTTCTCCATCCGGCAAGGGCTGCACCAGGAAGCCCAGAAGTCCAGCAAGACCACTTTGCCCCGCAAGGAGGAAAGTTTGATAACTTTTCCGCTGGGGTCGGGATAAGCCAAATCAGGCGCTTGGTCGCCCACATTGAAGTTGGCCATTTGTTCCAAGGCGGCTGTTTTCAAGTCTACATTGTGTTCCTCGGCATACGAAGCGTTGGTGCGAGCCACATAGAACACGGCAACACCGGTTGCCAAAGCCACTGTCCAAGTAGCGATTTTCAGGTTTGTTTTCATGGGAGGGGGGTGTTTAGTCGTTAAGTCGTACAATTTTCGCGCCAAGGGCCCGCAAGCGATCGTCAATGTGTTCGTAGCCTCGGTCGATTTGGTCGATGTTTTGGATGATGCTGGTGCCGTCTGCGCTCAGTGCGGCTATCAAAAGCGCAATACCCGCCCGGATGTCGGGCGAAGACATGGTCGTGCCGCGCAAAGCCACTTTGCGATCCAATCCAATGACGGTAGCCCGGTGGGGGTCGCACAGGATGATTTGGGCCCCCATATCGATCAGCTTGTCGGTGAAGAACAGGCGGCTTTCAAACATTTTCTGGTGTACCAAAACGGATCCGCGGGCTTGGGTAGCAGTTACGAGGATGATGCTCAGCAAGTCGGGAGTAAAACCGGGCCAAGGAGCGTCGGAAATGGTCAAGATACCACCGTCCATATAGGACTGAATTTCGTAGTGATCTTGGGCAGGGATATAGATATCATCCCCACGGCGCTCCAAGTGAATCCCCAACTTCTGGAAGACACCCGGCATGACGCCCAAATGGTCGAATCCAGTATTTTTAATCGTGATTTCCGACTGGGTCATGGCAGCCAATCCGATCCAACTTCCAATCTCAATCATGTCGGGCAAACAGCGGTGGTCGGTGCCTCCCAACTGGTCCACTCCGGTGATGCGGAGCAAGTTGGAGCCAATTCCGTCAATTTTCGCCCCCATCCGAACCAACATGCTGCACAACTGCTGC
>JACCDW010141897.1_pt1 | contig 21294 bp, 18 predicted proteins | sample 7449781 | NCBI WGS metagenome assembly JACCDW01 (sample SAMN15323449, study PRJNA562643) | freshwater metagenome | isolation source: river surface water | place: USA:Blue River Watershed | collected 2017-08-18
TAAACCAGTTGTTGAAAATTCCTATTCATTGGTTGGTTGCACGGTTTCCCCAGGTTTTAATTTTGCCGATTTTGAAATGCCCGACCGCCAAACGCTTTTACAGGAATTTCCGCAGCATGAAGCTATCATCAAAATGCTCACGCATTAATAATTGTACCCGAATGAATGAGGGAATGATAGAATTAGTATTTTTGCAGAATATTTTCAAAAAATAAATTATTTATCAAGATGTTACAACGTCCGCAATCATTATTATTATTACTTGTTGCTGTTTGTATGGTTTTCTTTTTAGCAACACCACAAATTTGGCATAAAACCGTTGGTACAGAATCTATTTCATTGAGTGCTTATACGCTCTCGTATGTAAAAGCTGGCTCAATCGTAAAAAATACTCCCGTATATTATTTAGCAGTTTTAGCGGTTCTTTCGGCAGGATTAGCAATTTTTACGATTTTTCAATACAAAAATCGTGTACGCCAAATGTTATTGGTTTCGCTTAATTCGTTGGTAGGTGCAGGTTTATTGGGTGCCACCGTTTATCATATTCAGATGGATGCCAACAAAATTTTTGCTCCCGAAAACCAAGGTGAATTTGGTATCAGTTTTTGGGGAGCTTTTGCCGCTTTAGCATTAAATTGGGTGGCGAATCGCCTCATCCGTCGAGATGACAAAATGGTGAAAGACGCAGATAGAATGAGATGATTTAGTCCACAGGCGGTAGTCAATGGTCAACAGATAAATCCCCTTTTTCGTCCAGAGTTTGTAACTCTGGACGTTTTTTTTAGCAAATCAACTTAAAACCTTCGCCGTGCATATTCATGATTTGTAGCGAGGGGTCTTCTCTGAGGTGTTTTCTGAGCTTCGTAATATATACATCCATACTGCGAGCATTGAAGTAGCTATCATCGCCCCAAATGAGTTTCAAGGCAAAACTACGACTCACCGATTGGTTTTTATTTTGACACAATAATTTCAGCAACTCAGATTCTTTGGTTGTCAGTTTATTCTGCGAATTATTGAAACTCAAACTATTGGTTTGGGCATCAAATTCATAAGCACCAATCTTGAAGTTATTGATTTGTGTATCAGGCTCTTGCTTGTTGATTCTGCGTAAAATTGCCTTCATTCGCATCAATAATTCTTCCATACTGAATGGCTTCGTGATGTAATCATCGGCTCCGACTTTGAAGCCTTGAATCGTATCTTCTTTCATTGATTTGGCGGTCAGAAATATCACAGGAATGTCTTTGTCTTTCATTCTGATTTCTTTAGCCAACGAAAAACCATCTTTTTTGGGCATCATCACATCTAAGATACACATATCGTAGCCACCTCGCTCCAAGAAAAACTTGAGTCCTTCTTCGCCATTTTTGGCCAAATCGGTCGTAAAACCCTTGGCTTGTAGGTATTCTTGTAGCAACATTCCCAAATTTGGGTCGTCTTCGGTTAAAAGGATTTTTGCCATATTTTATTTCTTTTGCAATCAGGACGTATGCGATACTTCCCTACCTGTAAATATAATTTCAAACTTACTGCCTTCGCCTAACTTACTTTCCACAAATATTTGTCCGTTGTGGAGTTCTACCATTTTCTTGACGTAACTCAGCCCCAGTCCGAAGCCTTTCACGTCATGCAGGTTTCCAGTCGGTACTCGGTAAAAACGTTCAAAAATACGGGCCACTTGGTCTTTTGTCATACCGATACCCTTGTCGGAAATGCTGATTTTCAACAAATTACCCACATTTTCGGTACGAATCGTTATTTCTGGATTTTCGGGCGAATATTTATTAGCATTATCGAGCAAATTATAGATGATGTTGGTCAAATGCACTTCATCGGCCACAATTTCAGAATTATCGGCTTCAAGTTCGAGGTTTACAATACCATTTTTCTGCTCAATTTGCACACTCAAATTTGTCAGCACTTGCTCGATGGTTTCATGCACATCAACACTATCCATCCGTAATTTCACTTCGCCCTTGTCGAGTAAGGCCATCTGTAAAACTTTCTCGACTTGCGTACCTAAACGGCGGTTTTCATCTTGAATGATATTCAGGTAACGGTTCATCTTGACGCTATCTTTCTTCACATCGCTATCTTTCATGACTTCTACCGCCAACGAAATCGTTGAAATGGGCGTTTTGAACTCATGCGTCATGTTATTGATGAAATCATTCTTAATATCGGCCAGTTTCTTTTGCTTTAACATCGTGCTAATCGAACTATAAAACACGCCTCCAACTGCCAAAAACAACAATATCGAACTCAAAAATACCGACCACATATTACGTAAGATAAAGCTCCGTGTATCAGGGAAATACACGTACAAAAAATGATTTTGTGGCTGTAAATCATTCGGGAAAAGCAGCACTTTATAAGCCTTTTTGAGCAATTCTGGCGTGTAATTGACCGCAAACGATGAAAAAATCATGTTTGAGCTATTCTTTACACCATACTGGTACGGAATCGTGATGCCTCGACTTCGGAGTTCTTTTTTCAGTAAAGTATCAAGTGTTTGGCGGTCGAGTCGTTCATAAATATCTCGACTTCCGTGAATCACATCGGTCAAGACATTCTTTACGAGTTCGGCTTTATTTTGGGTACGCTCAAAATTGGTATTGAAATCTTTTTCTTGGCTTTTTTTCTTGATTTCAATAGGTCTATCAACTTTATTAACCGTTTTTGCCGTAAACTTTAACGAATCTCCAGTTTGGGTGTTATCATAATAATATTTGTAGGTAACAATCCCTTGTTGGTTTTCAATATTTACTCTGAGGTTTTTCTGCTCTCGGTTTCGTTTATTACGACTTAATTGAACCACTTGACGATTAATTTCACTTATCAAATCTTCTACACTCCGTTGACGCATCAGCAATGAGCGAGTAGGCTGTGTTAGTTCTTCCCACGCCAAATTTTGCTCTTCGAGCATATCTTTTATTAGTCCCATTTGTCGTTCGGGAATCTCAAAAGCGGGTTCTGCCCAAAAAATATCCGAAGGAGCAATCGTAATCGTATGATTATTCATGCCTTTCGGAAAAAGCACTACTCTGTGATTTTCTTTTTCTGGACTTTCAACATTTACCACCACTTCTTCTGTTTGAGTTTGTGGCTCCTGAATTGTAGGTCGAGGTTTTCGTTTCTTTTGAATCTTGCGTTGTGTAATTGCCAAAAGTTTTTGTTGTTCTTGGGCTTTCATTTGTTGATTTGCCAAGAAAATCACTTCCTGTTTTTCGATTTTTTTTACCGTTGCCATCATGGCATCGTTTACGTCACGGTCGAACTGTTCTTTTTTTACGGCAATTGCATTTTCAATCCAATACCACTGAAAGGCCATCAGACCCAACAGAGCAAGCAACATGACGATGATAATATTACGAAAATTCATGACACGATTTGAGCGATTTACTAAGATAGACAAGATTCAGCTTCGCAGTAAGTTTAGATTTGTAATGATTTGCTAACTGTTGACCGAAAACTGTCGACTACTTTTATTCTTCCACGAAATTAACGCCATAAAATCAAAATTATGGTTTATTTAACACTTTTTAACACCAAACAATTTACTAACTTTACACAAATCTCACCTAAACCTAAGCTATAAGAAATGATTCTATTCATTGTCATTATTGGTATTATTATCATTCTTGGTCTCACCTACGCTTGGCTATACCGAAAAGTATCGAAACATATTCCCGAAAACTACCCAAATGCACAAAATCGTCAACAAATTGATGTCTCAAAAAAAGTATTGGTTTGCTTTGGTGACAGCAACACGCACGGCAATGTGAGCTATAATTGGGTGAATGATTTAAGCTCTCAGCTAACTGACTATCAAGTTTTTAATGCAGGCATCAATTCTGATTTAACCTATACCTTGCTCCGTCGAATTAACGATGTGATTGCGTGTAAACCCGATTTCATTACGATTTTGATTGGTACAAACGATGTAAATGCCACAATGGGAAAGGTCATGGAAAAACGCTACCAAGATTTAGGAAGAATCAGCAAAAGTACATCACCCAATTTTGAAGATTTTAAGAAAAACTATTCTGAAATTATTCATCAGCTGAAAAACAAAACACAGGCCAAAATAGCCGTCATGTCTTTGCCCGTAATGGGCGAAGATTTAGCTCATGAAGCCAACCAAAAAGCTGACAAATACAGCGAATTTGTAAAACAACTTGCCGATGATGAACAACTCATTTATCTACCAGTTAGAGAAAAACAAAAGGAGTTTTTGCAGAAAAATCCGCAACCATTGAAACATACTTTTGAAGAAACGTACAAATTGCTCAATTTTTCGGTAATCGGTTATTATTTATTGGGCAAAAGTTGGGACGAAATTACGAACAAACATGGTTTTCAACTCACACCCGACAACCTACACCAAAACTCAATCGCTGGCGGAATGATTCGTGATTTGGTGATGCAAAGCATTCAATCCTAAAAAATTACTAACAATATATTTTACTCTAAAACTGCGATGAAACAAGTATGTATCATTGGTGCTGGCTCTTCTGGAATTACTGCCGCAAAAGCCCTAAAAGAAAAAGGAATTTCATTCGATTGCTTTGAAAAAGGCTCGAAAATTGGTGGCGTTTGGCGGTATAAAAACGATAATGGGGTATCATCGGCCTATAAAAGCTTACATATCAACACCAATCGAAATGTAATGGCCTATTCCGACTTCCCAATGCCCGATGATTACCCCATGTTTCCGCACCATTCTGATATTATTGACTATTTTGAAAATTACGTCGAGCATTTCAACTTACGTGAGCATATAACTTTCAATACTTCAGTTATTGATGTGGTAAGAAACGCTGATGGCACTTATAATGTCACGCTTGATAATCGACAATCGTATGATTATCAATACGTTATCGTTGCAAACGGACATCATTGGAACCCTCGTTTTCCGACTCCTGCCTTTAAAGGAGAGTTTACGGGTGAAGTCTTACATTCACATTATTACCGTGAAGCAGAGCAAGTACAAGACAAAGATGTGCTAATTGTGGGTATTGGTAACTCAGCCGTTGATATCGCCTGCGAAGCTGCTCGCCTACACACAGGAAAAGTAGTGATTTCGACCCGTAGTGGGGCATACATTACCCCCAATTGGATTTGGAGTATTCCTTTCGATAATCTGGCGAATCCCTTAACTGCTAAATTACCTCTTTGGCTACAACGTATGCTACTCAATACAACTTTATGGCTGGCTCGTGGCAAACAAGAAGATTATGGAGTGCCGAAACCAAACCGACCTGTTTTGAGCGAACACCCAACACTTTCGCAAGATTTACTGAACCTTTCGGGACGTGGTTTAATAAAATTTAAGCCCAATATCAAAGAATTTAAAGGGAAAACCGTAGTTTTTGAAGATGGAACAGAGCAAAGCTTTGACATGATTATTTATGCCACGGGCTATAAAGTCACGTTTCCGTTCTTGAAACATTACGCCGAATTCGATGTAGAAGAAACCAACGATATTCGACTCTACAAAAAGGTTGTTCACCCCGATTACAAAAATTTATTCTTTTTGGCTTTGATTCAGCCTTTGGGGGCTATCATGCCTTTGGCCGAAATTCAAGCCAAGTGGGTAGCAAAAATTATTAAAGGAGAGAGTAAATTACCAACAAAAGAGCTAATGTTGAAATCCATCGAAGAAGATAAGCAGAAACTCGCTAAACGCTACAAACAAACGCCTCGACACACGCTGCAAGTGGATTTTTTCACGTATAAAGAGAGTATCGAAAAAGAAATGAAGCGATAAGTTTAAAAAGCCTCTTTTCGAGTAGAAAAGAGGCTTCAATAAAATATAAAATGAACTAATTCTCAATTATCCATTTTCCATTATTAATTAAAATCACAGTCCTTTACCAGTAGCAGCCCAATAAATGCCGCCATAAAGATGGTCAAGGAATGTTTGGTCGCTGAAAACCAATGGAATGTGGCCGAGAGCAGTATAAAAAGCACGACCGCCATCGTAGTTATGGTACCAAGAAATCGGGTGGAAACCCATACCTTTTCCTTCGTTATCGCCCCATTTTGTGTTTGGGTTATATGATTTCTCATCAATCGAAACCAAAACTTTCAAGTCATTGGCTGGAGAAGGAGTTTTGAACTCATACCATTCGTCTGTCCAAAGTAATTTTTTAGGGAAACGCTCCATACCAGGGAAATTACTATCTTCCACTTTCAAATAAGCCGTTTGTTGTGCTGGGTGAATCTTGAAGTAATTACCTACCAATTTACCATACCATGGCCAGTCATATTCGGTATCACTTGCACTATGAATACCTACAAAGCCTTTGCCAGCTTTGATAAATTTTTCCATAGCGGCTTGTTGTTCTTCGTTTAAGATATTACCAGTAGTATTCAAGAAAATTATGGCTTGGTATCTTTCTAAGGCTTTATCATTAAAAACCGAAGCATTTTCTTGCCAATCGACGCTAAAAGTATGTCGCTCAGCCAATTTTTTGATAGCCGTAACCCCTTCATTGATTGATTCGTGGTGAAAACCATCCGTTTTTGAGAAAAGTAAAACCCTAAATTGCCCTTGTGCAAAAGAAGAAATAGAGAAAACCAATGCCATCAATGATAACACTGTTTTTCGTGCGAAAACTTGTTTCATAGTTTTGATTATAAAAGATTGAATAAAGAAGAAAATTTTTAGGTGTCAAAAAAACACTTATTAAAAGCAAATGTAGATAATTTATGAGAAATCCCTAACCCCTAAAGGGGGATTTTTATTCAGCTAAATAAAAAAGGTCTTGTTGCAAGATGCAACAAGACCTTTGAAGAAGTTACTAAGAATCAGAAACTCTGGGGGTGTTGGGGCGGTTTTACAACAATTCGTAAATCCCCGCTACACCTTGACCACCGCCAACACAGGCCGTAACCATACCATATTTCTTGTTTTGGCGACGAAGTTCGTTCAGAACTTGAACCGTCAAGCGTCCACCCGTTGAACCAAGAGCATGACCGAGAGCAATTGCTCCACCATTTGGATTGATTTTGCTCATGTCTAAGCCCAATTCTTTGATAACTGCCAAAGACTGAGCAGCAAATGCTTCGTTTAGTTCAATAATATCAATATCATCTTGTTTCAAACCAGCTTGTTTTAACGCAATCGGAATAGCCGCAACTGGGCCAATACCCATGATACGTGGCTCAACACCTGCCGAAGCATAAGCCATCATGCGTGCGATTGGTTTCAGCCCCAATTCATTTACCATTCTTTCTGACATCACGATTACGAAAGCCGCTCCATCAGAAGTTTGCGATGAATTTCCAGCCGTTACACTTCCACCCATCGAGAAAACAGGACGAAGTTTTGCCAAAGCTTCAACACTTGTATCGGCACGTGGGCCTTCGTCTTTAGTTACGGTATATTCCTTGTTTTTCTTCTTGCCAGTGGCTTCGTCGAAATAAGTTTCTTTTACTGTAATCGGCACAATTTCAGCATCGAATTTGCCAGCTGCTTGAGCAGCCAATGCTTTTTGGTGCGAATTGTACGAGAAAATATCTTGCTCGTCACGACCAATGTTGAATTGTTGTGCTACTTGTTCGGCTGTAAGTCCCATTCCGATGTAATAGTCTGGGTGGTGCGAAGCTAAACCATAGTTCAGTGCCATTTTCCAACCCGTTGTTGGTACCATCGACATTGATTCAGTTCCTCCCGCCACGATACAATCGGCCATTCCTGCACTGATTTTAGCCGCAGCCATTGCGATTGTTTCGACTCCTGAACCACAATAACGGTTTACAGTTACCCCCGCTACACTTTTACCCAACGACAAAAGCGAAATATAACGAGCCATTTGCATACCTTGCTCGGCCTCAGGAACGGCATTTCCAACGATGAGGTCATCAACACGAGCAGGGTCGAGATTTGGCACTTGTGCCATGAGGTGCTTGATTACGTCAGCCGCCAAATCATCGGGGCGAGTAAAGCGAAAAACTCCTTTGGGTGCTTTGCCGACTGCACTTCGGTAGCCAGCTACTATATATGCGTTCATGTTTTTTATTTTTAGACAAGAGATTTTAGACAAAAGACAAGAGAAAAAAAATATTCTTGACTGAATTTCTTTTGCAGTGAGAATATAATCTTTTGTATTTCTTGTAGTTTTTCCATTGTTAAATTTAAAGAATCTGTTGATAAGATACCTAACCTTTCTGAAATAATAAGTTGTGTTTCAAGCTCATAAGAAGATGCGAGAGCGATTCCGAGAAATCTTGCAAAATCTTTATTGCTTCCACGTCCAGAACCTTCGGCAATATTTGAAGGAATTGAAGCTGCACAACGTCGAATTTGACTTATTAAACCGTATTTTTCCTCATTTGGAAATTCGACGGTGATTTTATAAATATCAACAACTATATCTATTGATAATTGCCAAACCTTTAATTCACGAAAATTATGAACTTGCATCTTTATTATTTTAGACATGAGACAATAGACATTAGATTTGAGAAAGTTGGTACGAGAATAGATAAAAAAAAATCTCTTGTCTCTTGTCTAACATCTCATGTCTTTGTAACTTAATTTCTCGGCGGTTTTCCTCCCGTCAAAAGCCCTTGCATACGCTCCATTGTCTTTTTCTCTCCACAAAGCGATAAGAATGCCTCTCTTTCCAAATCCAATAGATACTGCTCAGTAACCATTTGCGGATAACTCAAATCTCCACCCGAAATTACATAAGCCAACTTATCAGCAATTTTTGCATCGTGTTCGGTGATGTATTTACCCATCAACATACCCATGATACCTGCCTTGAAAAGAGCAATACCTGCTTTTCCTTGAACCTTAATATCAGTGCGTTGTTTTGGTTGAGTGTATCCATCTTCTGCCAATTTGATAGCTTCTTCTTTCGCTTCAGCAATTAAACGACTACGATTCAATACAATTTTATCTCTATCGTTTTTCAAATAACCCATATCAAAAGCCTCTTGTGCTGAAGTCGAAACTTTGGCTTGGGCGATATTCATAAAGGCATTTTGAAGAATATTCAATTCTGGGTCACCAGTTTTGTAGGCATCAGAGCAACGAAGAGCCATTTCTTTTGTTCCGCCACCTGCTGGAATTAAACCTACACCCAGCTCAACTAAACCCATATAGGTTTCGGCATGAGCCACCACCTTATCGGCATGAAGATTTAGTTCGCAACCGCCACCCAGAGCTAAGCTGTGAGCTGCCGTTACAACAGGAACTGAAGAATATCTCGCACGCATCATCGTTTGTTGGAATTGTGCAATCATCATATTGATTTCGTCGTATTCTTGCTCAATGGCAAACATAAACAACATTGCCAAGTTTGCCCCCGCAGAGAATGCTTCGTTTGAATCATTTCCAACTACTAATCCTCTGAAATCTTTTTCGGCAATAGCATAAGCTTTATTCAAGCCTTCTACTACTTCTGCTCCGAAAGTATTCATTTTCGAGTGGAATTCTACACCTGCAATTCCATCACCTAAATCGAAGATTGTTGAACCTGCGTTTTTCCAAATTACGTTGGTTTGGCGGAGGTTATCCAAAATAATAAACGACTCAGTTCCTGGAATAACTTTATATGATTTGCTTGGTATATCGTAATATTTACGCTTTCCGTTTTCTACTTTATAGAAGGCTTCGTTGCCAGCTTCGAGCATTTCATAAACCCAAGCCGCTGGTTTGAGGTTGAGGTCTTCCATGATTTTCAACATCGGACGAACACCTATGGCATCCCAAGTTTCGAACAAGCCCATTTGCCAACCAAAACCCGCACAGATAGCAGCGTCAATGCGATAAAGTTCATCGGCTATTTCTGGAATACGGTTAGTTGCGTAACGGAAACCATCAGCAAAAGTTTTGCGGTAAAACTCGCCAGCTTTGTCTTTACCAGCTAAAAGAACCGAGAAACGTTTTTTCAAATCATCGATGCTCTTTGTACCTTCAAGGGTAGCAAATTTTACTTTTTCTGAAGGTTTATATTCAAAAGATTTAAGGTCTAAAGCCAAAATAAGCGTTTTGCCTTTTTCATCTTTGGTTTTTTTGTAGAACCCTTGTCCTGTTTTATCTCCCAACCATTTGTTTTCCATTAATTTAGCCATGGTTGGAGGCAGCACAAATGAATCTTTCGATTCGTCGTTGTCGAGTACCTTTATAAGGTTATTGCAAACATTTACGGTAGTATCCAAACCCACAACGTCAGATAAACGGAAAGTCCCTGATTTCGGACGACCTACTACTGGACCAGTAAGTTTATCAACCTCTTCTACCGTCAAGCCCATTTCTTCGGCTACTCTGATAGTTTGTACCATCGCATAGATTCCCAAACGATTGGCAATAAATGCAGGAGTATCTTTACACAAAACGGTTGTTTTACCCAAATACAAATCACCGTAGTGCATCAAGAAATCAACAATACCTTTGTCGGTTTTTTCGGTCGGAATAATTTCCAACAAACGCAAATAACGAGGTGGATTGAAGAAGTGCGTACCACAGAAGTGCTTTTGGAAATCTTCCGAACGCCCTTCAGCCATTAGGTGAATTGGAATTCCCGAAGTATTTGAAGTAATGAGTGTACCTGGCTTGCGGAATTGCTCAACTTTTTCGTAAATCAATTTTTTGATGTCGAGACGCTCAACAACTACCTCAATAATCCAATCGTAGGCAGCAATTTTAGGCATATCATCATCAAAGTTGCCCAGTTTTACTCGGCTTAATGATTTCTGACTAAAAATTGGCGAAGGGCTGGCCTTAACGGCAGCTTGAAAAAGCTCACTAACAATTCTGTTGCGAACAGCAGGATGTGAAGTGTCTTGTCCTTTAGCTTTTTCGGCATCGTTTGGTTCTTTCGGAACCATATCGAGGAGTAGCACCTCGACTCCGATATTGGCAAAGTGCAACGCAATACGGCTTCCCATAATGCCCGCACCCAAAACAACTACTTTTTTGATACTAAGATTCATGGTTTTGTGTTTTTTTACCACTGAGGCACTTAGAACATGAAGTTTCACTTAGTGTTTGTTTGTGTTCTACGTGTCTTCGTGGTGAAATTTTATAATTGACTTTGTAATCTTTTCACAAGCATCGTTATTATTCGACGATTTAGCTCAGTTTCCATCGAAATGTAATCTTTATATTGTTCAACTGAAAGTTTCCCGATTATCATTCCAACAAAATAATTGCGTAATTGTGCATCTTTTTTGATGGTATTTTCGATGTAATTGGCTTGGTCTTCGGGCGAATATCTTTCAAATACAACTTTATGTTTGACTAAATATTGCTTAAAAACCGCAATCAATAACTCATTTTGCTCTTTCAAAATTGGTCTTAAAAACTCATTCTGAAAATTTTCTTCTGCTGAAGTCATACTTTTAATCGATGGTCGATAGACCACTGTCCACAGGTTTTAAAATTTTACGTTTTTCAAGAAACAAATACTATCGACCATCGTCTGTGGACTGTTGACTAAACTCGTTTATTCTTCAAAATCCAGGCCCAAATCATCTCTGTTACAACTACTTCTTCTTCCGTTTCGTCGGTCACTTTTACCGCCACATTTACTTCACCTTTATCGGTTTCTCTGATTTGCTTTATTTGCTCATCGGTTAGGGTTGCTATGGCTCTTTGTTGCCCCTGACTTCGCTTGATAAACTTCACTGAAAGGTGTTTCATGAGTGGAAGTTTATCATCGGGAATATTCATGCCTACCACCATGCCAGAAGCCGTTTCGGCTAAAAGTGTTGTTGCGGCGGCATGAATTTGCCCAATGTGGTTTTGTACTTTGTTTTTATTTGGAAGTGTTACTGCGACCTCTTGACAAGTCATTTTTTCAAAATGTATGCTCGCTGTACCAACAAACTTTACGAATCGACCAATGGCAAAATCACGCATAAAACTACGCATAAATGCAGGTAGTTTTTGTAGTTTGGCTAAGGTGCGATTGAGATTATTGTTGTACTCCATAAGTTTCGGAATAATGGCACTTTTAGTATGCTTGCATAATTTCGGAACAAATATACATGAAAGATATTAGTATGCAAGCATACTAATATAAAATTTGTTTTTACAAGAAATTTTATGAAAAAAAATATAATTGAAGCACGGTGCGTTTTTAATGAAACCAAATTTTATTTGGAGTCGTTTTAGGGGAAAGTGCTACTTATTTTGTCTTATAGTTAAGATTATTCACCACAAAATCTACCAATTTACATTATGAAACTATTACCCATTGAACGTCGCAGCAATTTAAGTCGTGAAGAATTTATTGAAAGCTATTTGAAGCCCAAAAAGCCAGTTATTTTTACTGATTTAGTGAAAGATTGGCCTGCTCTTGACAAATGGACATTCGATTGGCTTCGCAAAAACTATGGTCATATCGAAGTTCCGTTGTTTGATAACCATATTCACGACACTAAAAATTACTTCCAAGCAGCCAAAACAATGCCTTTTGGCGAGTACCTATCGCTGATTGAGCAAGGACCTACCGATTTACGTATATTCTTGTTCGATATTTTTAAGATTGTGCCCGAACTGGCCAATGATATTCGTTTTCCGACAATCATGGATGGCTTCTTGAAAAGTTATAAATTCATGTTTTTTGGTGGGCAAAATTCGGTTGTGAATTTACATTACGACATGGACTGCTCAAACGTATTCTTAACTCAGTTTCAGACTCGTAAGCAGGCAATTCTTTTCGCACCCGATAAAAGTGCAAACCTTTATCAGCATCCGTTTACAGTGCAAAGTCACGTAAATCCGCTTAATCCTGACTATGAGCGTTATCCTGCCATGAAAAACTTGGAAGGCTTCGAAGCTACTTTTGGGCATGGCGAAACGCTTTTTATTCCATCGTTGTGGTGGCATTACATTAAGTATGTCGATGGTGGATTTAGTTTGGCACTTAGAGCAAATGATTCTATCTTTACAACTGCTCGTGGAGGCTGGAATGTGGTAAGGCATACATTCATAGATAAAGGTATGACCAAACTGGCGGGTGATTCGTGGAAGCAATGGAAAGAACGAAAAGCAGTTGAAAAAGCCAATGAGGTGCTGGTGTAGTCCACGGTCGATAGTCCATAGACCACGGAATAGAGTTTAGAGAGATATAGTAAAATGCAGAAACAGGAATTAAGAAAAGAATATTTAGAAAAACGAAAAGCTCTCAGCGATGCAGAAGTTGAGAGCTTTTCTAAGAAAATTCATGATTGTTTTTTTAGAAGTATTCCTGTCCATGCGTACGCTACGATTCATACGTTTCTGCCTATCAAACGCAATCACGAAATAGATACTTGGCTCATTATTAATACACTACAGAAAGATTTTGCTACTGATATTGTTATTCCAAAAAGCCACGATGATGGCACAATGAGTAATTATTTACTTACAAAGGATACGGTTTTTGAGGAAAACAAATGGAAAATTCCTGAACCTTCACCAGTTGGCAGTCTTCAGTCTTCAGTTAAGAAAATAGATTTAGTTCTGATTCCTCTGCTTTGTTTCGATAAAAAAGGCTATCGAGTTGGTTATGGAAAAGGCTATTATGATAGATTCTTGGCCGAATGCCGCCCCGATGTAATGAAAATTGGTCTTTCGATTTTTGAACCTGTCGATGAAATAACTGTTGATGCGTTTGATATAAAAATGAATTACTGCATTACGCCAAATAAAATTTGGAGTTTTTCATAATTTTTGTACTATTCCAAGAAATCAAACCAGATTTTACATTATCTTTGCGAACCCAAAACCGATTTGTCGGAACGCCCTATGTGGGTATGATGTATTTTACTAACTAAAAAGACTCCCCTTCAGGGGCTGGGGGTGGTCGGCTTTTAAAAAAATGAAAATTGCAGTAGTTGGTGCAACTGGCTTAGTTGGCACTGAAATCTTGAAAGTATTGGCGGAAAGAAACTTTCCCGTTACCGAAATCATTCCTGTTGCTTCCGAAAAATCAATTGGTAAACAGGTTGAGTTTAAGGGTAAACAGTTTACGGTGGTAGGCTACGAAGATGCTATCAAGATGAAACCTGCGGTTGCGATTTTCTCAGCAGGTGGAAGCTCTTCTTTGGCGTTGGCACCGTTGTTTGCTGAGGCAGGTATTCCTGTAATTGACAACTCTTCGGCGTGGAGAATGGACCCAACTAAAAAATTGGTTGTTCCAGAAGTAAACGCAAATACCATTACGGCAGAAGATAAAATCATTGCCAATCCAAATTGTTCGACAATCCAGATGGTAGTGGTCATGAAGCCATTACACGATAAATATAAAATCAAACGTGTAGTTGTTTCTACATACCAATCGGTAACAGGTACTGGAAAAGCAGCGGTTGACCAATTATTTGCGGAGCGTGTAGGCGACGATAGCGTGAAGAAAGTATATCCGCACAAAATCGACCTTAACGTTTTGCCTCATATTGATGTATTCTTAGATAACGGTTATACCAAAGAAGAAATGAAAATGGTGAACGAAACTAAGAAAATTATGGGTGATGACAGCATTGCTGTTACAGCAACAACCGTTCGTATCCCAACCGTTGGCGGCCACTCAGAAGCAGTAAACATTGAGTTTGAAAACGATTTCGATTTAGATGAAGTTCGCAAGATTTTGAGCGAAACGGAAGGCGTTATCGTACAAGACGATGTGAAAAACTTTGTTTATCCAATGCCAATTAATTCGCACGGAAAAGATGAAGTTTTTGTTGGACGTATCCGTCGTGACGAATCACAAAAAAATACGTTAAACCTTTGGGTGGTTGCCGATAACCTCCGTAAAGGTGCAGCTACCAACGCTGTTCAGATTGCTGAATATATGTTGAAAGCAAATTTATTGTAAAACAACTTTCCAAGTTGTTAGTTTTGAAAGGGAAGGCATTTTTAATGTCTTCCCTTTTTGCTTTATCTCTTGTCAAAAGATTACATTTGTAACAAACTAAAAATCTTCCTGCAGAATCGGCCCACCGAAGCGGCAGGAGTCAATTCAAATTCAACCTAACAATGAAAAAACTATTCTTACTCCTATTCTTATGCTCTTTAGGTGCTTTTGCCCAAATAAATCCTGATAACATCAAAATTATTCGTGATAAATGGGGTGTACCGCACATTTATGCCAAAACCGACCCCGAAGTAGCCTATGGATTAGCTTGGGCAAATGCCGAAGATGATTTCAAAACTATGCAACTCACACTTCTGGCAGGAAAAGGCATGGTTGGCCGACATAAAGGAAAAGACGGAGCAACAGTTGATTATGTAGTTGCCCTTTTACGTTGCCGAGAAGTAGTTGAAGAACAATACGACAAAGCCCTTTCGCCCGAATACAAAGCCCTCATCGAAGGTTATACGGCGGGCATAAACGCATATGCCGCCAAACATCCAGAAGAAGTTTTGGTAAAAGGTTCGTTTCCGACAAACCCTAAAGAATATACAACCAGCACGGTGCTTTCGTTATCAATGATTTCGGGTGTTGATGCAGTTTTGCAGAAAATCTTCAAAGAAAAAGTAAAAACCCTCGATGATTTTAAAGCAGCGGGTTCAAACGCTATTGCCATACACAGCTCTAAAACTACCGATGGAAGTGCTTATTTGGCAATAAACCCACATCAACCGCTCGAAGGCCCCGTAGCTTGGTACGAAGCTCATTTGTGTAGCGAAGAAGGTCTTAATGTTTTAGGAGCATTATTTCCGGGTGGGCCAGTAATTTTTGTAGGTGCAAACGAAAATTTGGGTTGGACACATACCGTCAATTACCAAGATAAAGTAGATGTTTTTCAGCTCGAAATGAATCCAGCCAACAAAATGCAGTATAAGTTTGATGGAAAATGGGAAACTTTAGAGCAGAAAACCGTAAAACTGAAAGTAAAAATGGGAGCGTTTACGATTCCTGTTAAAAAAGTGGCTTTGTGGAGCAAATACGGAGCAACGATTCAGACCAAACAAGGTACTTTTTCGGTTAGATTTTCTGCCAATCAAGATATTCGAGGCATTGAGCAATGGTATAAAATGGATAAAGCTCGTAATTTCTCAGAGTTTTATAAAGCTATGCAAATGACGGCTATCCCAGGGTTTAATACCATTTATGCCGATAAACGAGACACCATTTTTTATGTAAGCAATGGAAAAATCCCTTTCCGTGCTGAAGGCTACGATTGGAAAAATACAATTCCTGGAAATACGTCAAAAACGCTCACGACTTCCTTTCATCCGCTTAAAGATTTGCCCCAGTACGTTAATCCTGCGAGTGGCTATTTATTCAATGCGAACCATACACCTTTCAATGCAACGGGCGAAAAAGATAACCTAAAAGCCAAAGATTTCGACCAAACAATGGGCTATGAAGTAAAAGATAATAACCGAAGTATTCGCTTTCAAGAAATGTTTTCGCAGTACGATAAAATCTCATTTGAAGATTTCAAACGCATCAAATACGATGGTCAATTACCGAAAGGAAAACTTTATTTCCCAGCTAATACCGATGCCTTATTTCAATTAAATCCAACTGAACACACTGATGTTCAACTACTTATTGAAAACCTAAATTCATGGGATAGAAAATCGAATGTTGAAAGCAAAGGGGCCGCTATATTTTTGATAATGCTTAACTATTTTACCGCCGATTTAGGAAAAAGAGGCGATATGACCGATTATACAATTAATAAAGATGAAGCAGTTGCAGCTTTTCGCTATGTGAGTAATTACATGAAAGAACATTTTGGGCGAACTGATATTGCCCTCGGAGATTTGCAAAAACTGGTACGTGGCAATATTGAAAAGCCATCTTGGGGTTTGCCCGATGTCATCACGGCTATGCACACCCGCCCCTATAAAGATGGCAAATTGAAAGTAGTGCAAGGAGAATCGTATATTGGATTAATTAAATTCCCGAAAAACGGTTTACCAGAAATAGAAACGGTGCTGAATTTCGGACAATCAACTCACGGCAATAGCCCACATTTTGCCGACCAAATGGACGTGTATTTGAGCCAGAAAACCAAGAAAATGACACTCGATAAAGCCGAAGTACTGAAAACAGCGGTGAAAACATACTCGCCGAAGTGATAAATATTAAGTATTGCTTTGTTTGAAATCAAGTCGGTATTGTGTAGATTTACTTAGAAAACTCTACGAATTAATTTGATAAATATGAAAAATTCATTTGTATTCGCTTTTATATTTTTGAATTTGCTTGGTGTCAAATCCTATGCCCAAGCAATTAAAGAAACTATTGACCCTATTTTTTATAAAGCTGCACAAAAGAATATCGGCTATCCAATTGGTGCAATCAGAGGCAGTGTTTACGGGCGTTTATATGCTTCTTTTGAAGTAGATAATAAAGGAGCGGTAAAAAATGTAAACTTAATTTATCCGTTAGTTAGTAAGAAAATAAGCCATCTATTAGGTTTTGAAGCAGAAATCGTGGGCGGTTTATCAAAAACTCCGCACCTAAATAATGTCAGTGAAGGTAAATACATCTTACCAATCGCATTTATATATAAAAACATCTATTACGGCGATGAGAACTATCCAACCAACCGAATTTCGGAAGACTATTTTTCTAAAGATTTTCAGTTTTTGAAAGAAATTCAGATTACGGCTCGAAGTGACCAATACCGTATGCTTCGCCCTTTTTCGGGTATTCCGCCAGCAAGTCGGCAAATCGTTGAATATTAATCAAAACGGCTCTTAGAAAAATCTAAGAGCCGTTTTGGTTTTATATCCCTGTATAGTTAAAAGGAGAAATACGTCTGAGTTCGTATTTTACCTTTTCACTTACATCGAGCGTATCAATAAATTCTTTGATGCGTTTTTCGGTGATTTTCTCATTTTTGCGAGTTAATTCTTTCAATGCTTCATAAGGTTTCGGGAAACCCTCACGACGAAGAACCGTCTGAATACCTTCGGCCACAACCGCCCAGTTTTCTTCCAAATGGTGGTCGATTGCCTCTTGGTTAAGTTCGAGTTTATCCATGCCTTTTAACAACGATTTCAAAGCAATAACAGTATGCCCAACTGGCACACCCAAATTTCTCAAAACGGTTGAATCAGTCAAATCTCTTTGTAGGCGAGAAATAGGCAATTTCGCCGAAAAATGCTCAAAAAGAGCATTCGCAACACCCAAATTTCCTTCGGCATTTTCAAAATCAATCGGATTTACTTTATGTGGCATGGCCGATGAACCAATTTCACCCGCTTTTATCTTTTGTTTGAAATAACCCATCGAAACGTACGTCCAAACGTCACGAGAAAAATCAATCAAAATGGTGTTGAGGCGTTTGAGGGCATCAAACATAGCAGCCAGCATATCATAATGCTCAATCTGGGTTGTTTTTTGGCTACGAGAAAGTCCCAACCAATCGTTTACGAAGCTGTTCCCAAACGCCACCCAGTCAGTTTGCGGATATGCCACATGATGTGCATTGAAATTACCCGTTGCTCCACCAAATTTAGCTGCGTAAGGCACGGCACTGAGCATTTCGAGTTGTTTCTCGATTCTTTCGCAAAACACCAACAACTCTTTGCCTAAACGAGTAGGTGAAGCTGGCTGTCCGTGTGTGTGTGCGAGTAAGGCGATGTCTTTCCATTGCTCGGCTAACTCGTGCAACTTTGCCAAAACCTGCTGAAAAGTTGGAATTACTTCGGCCAACATTGCTTCTTTCAATGATAAAGGGATGGCTGTATTATTTACATCCTGCGAAGTAAGGCCGAAATGGATAAATTCTGAGTGCTGTCCAATTCCCAAAACTTCAAAAGCATCTTTAATGAAGTACTCAACGGCTTTTACATCGTGATTCGTAACTTTTTCGGTTTCTTTGATTTTAAGAGCATCTTCTTCCGAAAAATTCTCATAAATCGCACGAAGGTTTTTATACAAACCTTTATCAAAACCTTCGAGTTGAGGTAGCGGAAGCTCACAAAGAGCAATAAAATATTCTATTTCAACTCGTACACGGTAGTGGATGAGTCCGAATTCGGAAAAATATTTTGCAAGATTTTCGATTTGTCGGCGGTAACGACCATCAACAGGAGAAATAGCGGTAAGAGAATTCAAAAGCATAATTTTCAAGTAAAAATCTTTGGAAATTGAGAGTTTTGAAGATAGCAACTGGATTTAGTTGTATGAAATTTTCTGGAAGAAACCGCATTGGCTCTCCGCAAACATCAAACATCGAACCTCCAACATCGAAATTCAAAGCACAAAGTTAAACCTATTGTGTGTTCTGACAAAATAAATTAACTTGCCAAACAATTTCAACCCTATATCAAACAAAACCTCAATGCAAACTTCAAACTTTATTGGTGAATTATTGGGTACACTTGTACTTATTTTACTCGGCGATGGTGTTGTCGCAAATATTCTTTTAAAAGGCTCAAAAGGTGAAAATGGTGGATGGATAGTCGTAACAGCCGCATGGGCATTTGCGGTTATGTGTGGCATTTTTGTTGCTCAAAAATTTGGTAGTCCTGATGCACACCTAAATCCAGCCGTTACGATAGCAATGGCCGTAAAAAGCGGCGATTGGTCAAACGTAGGTTCATTTATAGCGGCTCAAATGATTGGTGCATTTTTGGGGGCAACGCTTGTTTGGCTTACGTACTTACCCCATTGGTCAATTACCGAAGATAAAGGTGCAAAATTAGGCGTTTTTGCAACTGCTCCTGCCATCAGAAATCCTACGGGTAACCTTATTTCTGAAATCATTGGTACAATCATACTAATTGTAGTATCCAATTCATTCACAGCCGATTTACCAAACGGCTTTGCTCCTTATTTAGTTGGTATGTTGGTTTGGGCAATTGGCCTTTCGTTGGGCGGCCCAACGGGTTATGCTATCAATCCTGCACGTGATTTAGGCCCACGCATTGCTCATGCTGTATTGCCCATTTCGGGCAAAGGCACAAGCGACTGGAACTACGCTTGGGTTCCTGTGGTAGGGCCTATCGTTGGAGGCATTTTAGCTGCCTTATTTTTAGGAGCATTCAATATTTAACTAATCTTATCACTACCCATTTCATAAATTTCATTATCATGAAACGACTACTCTTTGTGTTCCTTTGTTTTGCCACGACTGCTTGGGGACAAAATACATACAGTATTATTCCTCAGCCCGATACACTCATAGCCAAAAGCGGAACATTTGTCATTAGTAGCGAAACCAGAATTATTTTACAAACAAACGATGCTCCAACAGCGGCCGTTGCAAAATTATTGTCGAGCCAAGTGGCTCTTACAACTGGTATGAAGCTATTCACCGAAGTTTCATTACCCAAAGTGCCACGAATTGACCCTAAAACCAAAAAAGCAATTCCTGTACCGCCAGTAACCAATGCCATTTTGTTTGTAAGACCAACTCGACCAATGGCCGAAGATAACTACGAGCTTTTGGTTGAGCCAAACCTTGTAACCATCACGGCGAGTGCTTCGCAAGGATATTTTTATGCCCTACAAACGCTTTTCCAGTTACTACCTGTCGAAATTTATAGTTCAGCAAAAGTAAATGGCCTACAACTAAAAATGCCTTGTGTGAGTATTGTTGATAAACCTCGCTACGAGCACCGTGGTTTTATGCTTGATGTGGGCCGTCATTTTATGCCCTTGTCTTTTGTAAAGAAAACCATTGATTTATTGGCCATGCACAAAATGAATGTTTTGCACTGGCACTTAACCGAAGACCAAGGTTGGAGAATCGAAATCTTGAAATTTCCACGCTTGACACAAGTGGGTTCGGTTCGTTCGGAAACGGTTGAGGGAAAAATGGCTTATAATCAACCGCTTAAATTTGATGGAAAAGAACATGCTGGTTTTTATACACAAGATGAAATCAGAGAAGTGGTGAAATATGCCCAAGACCGATACGTAACGATTATTCCCGAAATAGAAATGCCAGGACACGCTTTGGCGGCTTTGGCGGCCTATCCAGAATTGGGTTGCACGGGCGGGCCTTACGGCGTAGCGAAGATATGGGGAGTAATAGAAGATGTTTATTGCCCTACCGAAAAAACCTTCAAGTTTATTGAAGACGTACTTACGGAAGTGATGGATTTGTTTCCGAGCAAATACATTCATATCGGTGGAGATGAATGTCCGAAAATTACGTGGCAACGAAGCAAATTCTGTCAAGATTTGATGAAGGCTCAAGGCTTAAAAGATGAGCACGAACTACAAAGCTTTTTCATTAAACGAATTGATAAATTTTTGACTTCAAAAGGCAGAAAACTCATGGGTTGGGACGAGATTTTGGAAGGTGGGCTTTCGCCAAATGCTACGGTTATGTCGTGGAGGGGCGTACAAGGCGGAATTGAAGCGGCAAAACAGA
>JACCDW010609174.1_pt1 | contig 21293 bp, 16 predicted proteins | sample 7449781 | NCBI WGS metagenome assembly JACCDW01 (sample SAMN15323449, study PRJNA562643) | freshwater metagenome | isolation source: river surface water | place: USA:Blue River Watershed | collected 2017-08-18
AGCGGAGGCCGACGCGAAGATCCACGACGCCAAGGCTCCCGCGCTCTGGGCCGCCTGGCGCCCGCAATTCTCGAAGTACGATGTCGTGCTCTCCAACTACAACGGCGAAGACTGGCCGGAAGAGGTGCGCACCGCCTTCGTCACCTACGTGCGCGAGGGCGGCGGCTTCGTTTCCTACCACGCCGCGAATAACGCCTTTCCGAATTGGCCGGAGTACAACGCGATGATCGGCCTCGGCGGTTGGGGCGGTCGCAGCGAAAAATCCGGCCCTTACCTCCGCCTCCGCGCCAATGGCTGGTTCCGCGATACCACGCCTGGTCCTGGCGGTGGCCACGGCCCGCAGCACGAATTTGTGATCGAAGCGCGCCAACCTGATCACCCCATTCTCGCCGGTCTGCCGGCTCGCTGGCGCAACGCGAAGGATGAGCTCTACCACGGTCTGCGCGGCCCCGCCGAGAATGTCACCGTGCTCGCCTCCGCATATTCACCGGAAACGAAAGAGCAGGAACCCATGCTCATGGTGATCCCGTTCGGCAAGGGTCGCGTGTTCCACACCACTCTCGGGCACGCTGCGGATGCCATCAACGGCCTCAGTTTCCAGATCACGTTGCAGCGAGGCACCGAGTGGGCCGCCACCGGTCGGGTCACGCTCCCACCGCCACCCGCCGGCACGCTCACGGAAGATCGTCCGGCGCTCCGGCCGATCGCCCCGTAAGCACCGCCTCACGCAAAATCCCGGGACTCGTTCCGCCCCAGTGGACAGGGAGCGACCGGGCCAATCCCTCTTGCCCGGTCATGACGATCGGCGTACGCTTTTACCGTCAGGACCACACGGCCGCATTCGGCTCAAACCGACGGGTTTCGAGAAACCGTCGATTTGAATCGAGGCGGCCTCAACCCCCAATCCAGGAGAGTTGATTCCATGAAAAAGCCATCCCCAGCCCACAAAGCACCCCGCCGTCCCGCCCCGGTGACCGGCATTCTGTGTGGTACGGATTTCAGTACCAACGCCCGCGCCGCCGCCGAGGTCGGCGCCCAGCTTGCCGATGCTTGGGAAGAGCCGATGACCTTGGTCCATGCCACGCTCGATCCCGAGGTGACCACCGGCCGCACCGCTCTGAGTCGCGAGGCTTCCCGTCTGCGCAAGACCTCCTCCGCTGGCATCCTCACCAAGTTGCTGGAGGGTGAACCGAGCGAGGTACTGTCCGACCGCACTGCGGCGGGCAGCACGCGGCTGGTGGTTGTTTCCTCACTCGGCGAACGCGGCCCGGCTCGCTGGTTCCTAGGCAGCGTCGCCGAACGGACCGCCGAACGCGCCAAGGTTCCGACCCTCGTCGTTCGTCAGGCCGAGCCGTTTCACGCGTGGTTCAGGGGAGAGCGGGCGCTGCGCATCTTAATCGCCTTCGACTTCACGCAAACCTCGGATGCAGCGCTGCGCTGGGTCCGCTCGGACTTGCTCCGCACCCGGCCCTGCGAGCTGATCATCGCCCACGTCAATTGGCCTCCTCAAGAGGGCTCCCGGATCGGCGGCGCCACCCCCGTTCAGCTCGAGGGTAATCCCCCGCAAATCCAGCGGGTTTTGATGCGCGATCTCAAGGCACGCGCGAATGAGCTGCTCGGCACCGATGATTTCAAGGTGCGGATCGAACCAAACTGGGGGCGCGCCGATGTCCGACTCGCCAACATGGCCGCCGAGGAGGCAGCCGACCTCGTGGTCGTAGGTTCCCACCAGAATCATGGCCTCAACCGGGTCTGGCATCACTCGATCTCACGCGGCCTGCTGGAGCGCGCCACCGCCAGCGTCGCCGTGGTACCGACACCGCCCGCCACCCGCCATGGTGACGGTACGGTACCGTGGGTCTGGCGAGTGCTCACCGCGACGGACTTCTCGCCAGTCGGCGATCATGCCGTGGCCCACGCCTACGCACAGCTGCCACAGGGCGGCGCCCTGCGCCTCGTCCATGTGATCCCTCCCGGCGCGATGAGCGACACCACGCACTTCACCGGTCGGCCAACCGCACGACAGTCCGCACAGCATCGCGCCTACCTCGCCGCCTGCCAGAAGCGACTCGAGGCCCTCATTCCGGCCGAAGCCAAGGAACGCGGAATTGAAACCGAGGTGGCCATTCTTGCGTCTCCCGACGCCGCCCGCGAACTGCGTCAGGAAGCGGAACGCTTCGGCGCCGATGTGGTCTGCCTCGGAACCCATGGCCGCTCCGGCGTCGCCAAGGCACTGATGGGATCGACGGCGCAGGCTGTGCTCGCCTCCTCCGCCCGGCCCGTTCTTCTTGTCAGGCCTCCCGCGGAGTAATCCGCCTCCGCGCCGTCATCCGGACGGCCGGTCCTCACCGCCCCCTTCGCTGGGGGCGGCTCAAGGGGGAGACGTCGGACCGCACGCCATGACGCTTCCCTCCTCGATGAAACTCCTCCAGCTGGAGGCGCCCGGCCGCGCCGTCTGGCGCGAGGCCACCGTGCCGCAGCCCGCGGCCGGCGAGGTGCTCGTCCGCATCCTCGCCGTCGCCACGTGCCCGCACTGGGACCTGCATCTGTTCGCCGGGCAACCGATGTTTCCCGGGATGGACCTGCGGTACCCGTACCTCCCCGGTCAGCCCGGTCACGAGGCCACGGGGGAAGTCGTCGCCATCGGCCCGGAGGTACATCGCCTTCGCCCCGGTTGCCGGGTGGCGGTCTGGCGCGACACGGGACGGCGCCCCCAAGGATGCTACGCGCAGTATAACGTGCTCCGTGAAGAGGATCTCCTCGAGGTTCCGGCCGATCTTCCGCTGGACCGCGTGGCGTCGCTCGAGCTCGCGATGTGCGTCGAGGTCTCGTTCCAGACCCTGGCGGCCCAAGGTGGAATCACCGGCCGCCGCGTGGGCCTCGCCGGTCTCGGCCCCGCTGGCCTCGTCGCGACGCAACTCGCCCGCGCACACGGCGCCGGGGAAGTGATCGGCATCGATCCCGTTGCCAGCCGACGCGACCTCGCGCTGCGTCTCGGTGCGCACCGCACGGCAGTACCTGACCCAGCGACCTGGGCGGCGAGCCGTGACGACCAGAATGCGCTGGATGACGCCGTCGACCTGACCGGCGTCCCGGCTTCGATCGAATTCTTGATGGATCGGACTCGCCGCTGCGTGACGCTATTCGGGGTGCTGCGCGAGGAAGTCCGCTTTGGCACGCGGCATCTCTTCGGCCCCGGTCTCGCGCTCGTCGGGTATGGCGACCACAACCGCGCCGCCGCAGAGTCCGCCTTGTCTTTCATTAAATCCGGCGCGCTGGACCTTTCGGCCCTCATTACACACCGCCTGCCTTTCCGCCGCTACGCGGAGGCGGTCGACCTGCTTCGACGTAAAGAGGCGATCAAGGTGCTCTTCGATCCTTGGGATGAAGCATGAGCCTGCCGCCCATGCCCAACGAGCCGATGACAGACCAGCCGAACAGCGGTCATCCGGATTTCTGGGAAGAGCGCTACCGCGCGGAGCGCATGCCCTGGGATCTCGGCGCCGAGCCCATCGAACTCGCCAACGCCCTGCGCGCCGAGCTCCGATCGGTGGGTCGGGTGCTCATTCCTGGCTGTGGCTCCGGCTATGAAGTGAGGAGCTTCGTCGCCGCGGGCTGGGAGGTCAGCGCGATCGACTTCGCGCCCGCGGCCGTAACCCGGGCGCAACGGATTTTGGGGCCTTTGGCGGATCGCGTTCGGCAGGCGGACTTTTTCACGAGCGACGTGACGGGGCCGTACGACCTGATCTACGAGCGAACGTTTCTGTGTTCGTTTCCCTACGAACGTTGGCCGCAGTACGCGGCGCGAATGAAATCGTTGTTGCGGCCCGGGGGGCGGCTCGCCGGCGTGTTCTTTTACGGCACGAATCCGGAGCCTCCGCCGTATCCGCTCTCGCCCGAAACAGCACAGCACCTCTTCGGGCGCTATTTTCGTCTGCACACGGATCGTCCCATCGGCGCCACCCAAGCGCTTCCCCTGTACGGCGGCGGGGAACGTTGGCAGATCTGGGAATTGCTGCCGGACCCGACCCCATGACTTTTCCGCTCTGGGCTTATCCCCTGCTGTTCCTCACCGGATTCGCGGCGGGTGTGATCGACAGTGTCGCCGGTGGAGGTGGTATTCTCACGCTACCGGTGCTGCTGAGCCTTGGCCTGCCGCCCGCAGAGGCGATCGCGACCAACAAGCTCCAAGCCAGCTTCGGCAGCGTGACCGCCGCATGGAGCTACGTGCGCAGCGGCGTGGTTTCGTTTCGCACCTGTCTTCCCGGAGCAATCCTGACCTTCGTCGGCTCCCTCCTCGGCGCGGTGACTCTCCAATGGGTACGCCCTGAGTTGCTGGAGAAGCTCGTGCCCTGGCTCCTCGCGGGCATCCTCGTCTACACCGTGCTGCGCCCGCGACTCGGTGAACAACAGACTCAAGCCCGCCTTTCCGCCCGCGCTTTCTTCCCGATCTTCGGTCTCGGACTGGGTTTCTACGACGGCATCTTCGGACCGGGCGTGGGGTCGTTCTGGACGCTCGCGCTAATCGTCGTGCTCGGTCGCGACTTCGTGGCCGCGACCGGCATCACCAAGGTCATGAATGCCGCCAGCAACGTCGCCGCGCTCCTGCTCTTCTTGCTCCTCGGTAAGGTCCATGTCACGCTCGGCCTCGTCATGGGCGCCGGCCAAATCGTCGGCGCCCGGGTGGGGTCACGACTAGTCGTGACCCGTGGGGCGCGCTTCGTCCGACCGATCTTCATTACCATGGTGGCCGCCGTGCTCGCCCGCCTACTCTGGCTCAGTCTCTCGCAGAGCTGAGCCCCGTTTAAACCAGGCAGACGCCGCCCGAAGGGCGGCGCGGATGCGATCTCCCAATCAGGCGGAGGGCCGCAGCAGATAGCTCAGTAGGTCGTTGAACTCCTGCTCAGTCAGCGCGGACTCGAACGCGGCCGGCATCGCCGATGCCGCCAGCACGGTCTGGGAGGCGACGTCGGCCTTGGCGACGCGGCGTTCCGTGCCTGTCGCCGGGTCGACGACCCGAATCTCGCCGCCTTCATCCCGCAGGTCCATGCCGCCCACGGTCTCGCCGTTACGCAGGGTCACGCTCGCCAGCCGGAAGGCCGGGTCGACGTTCCGACTGGGATCGAGGATATCCTCGATCAGCCGCGAGGCGCCGCGTACGCCGATGCCGTCGAGATTCGGTCCGATGTTGCCGCCTTTGCCGCCAATCCGGTGACAGACGGCGCAGTTCTGGGCGAAGACTGCCGCACCGCGATGCGGATCCGTCACCGCCGCCGCGAATGAGCCGTTACGCTCCGCGATGACGGCATCGAGGCGCGCGTCCTCTGGTGGCAGCGCCGCGGTCAGTCGCGCTGCCCGCTCGCGCACGGGCGCGTCCAACGCCGCGAGTGCGGTCTCGAGGTTGCGGTGCCGCAGGAGCGAGGCGGGCGCCTTGCCGGCATCCACCTGTTGCATCAGGAGGGTAGCACCCTCGTTGGTGCGGGCGAGTTCCGTCGCGATCGCGAGGCTTAGGTCAACCGGCGCGCCGGGCAGCGCAGCCGCGAGGTGGGCACGCGCCGCGGCAATCGTCGGAACCGTCCCAAGCTGGATTACCGCGATGCGGCGCATCCGCGACTCGTCGGGACGTCGCGCGACGCGACCAAGCATATCCAAGACCGCACCGTCGGCTGCAGGGAGTCCCCGCATCGCCGCGAGCCGGACGCCGTAGTCGAGTTCGATGCGCTCGGCGATGGCCGTGAGGGGCACCACCTTTTCTGGCAGCACCGGCTCGCGCAGCGCTTCCGCCGCGCGTCGCGCGAGCGGCACGTCCGCCCCCGGCGCGATCGCCAAAAGGGTGTCGATCATCCAACGCCGCACCGCTTCAGGGAGCGGGCGTCGATTCTGGACCAGCGTGGACGAAAGCCCCTCCGCCAGCGCGAGGCGCTGAGCCGCCGGAGCCTGCTCCAGCGAGCGGATCATCGCCATCACCGCCGTTTCGAGACGCTCGGGATCAAGGTAGCGCACGGCATGACGGGCAAATTCTCCCGCGCGTTCTCCGGCGAAGGCCGTTCGTTCCAGATACCCCAAAAGGAAAGCCGCGGAGACCGGCGAGGGTACCGCCACCGCCACGTCCGCGAGCTGCGCGTCTGCGCTCGGCGTCACGCCACGCCACGCCGCAAGGTCGGTAGCGGAGGCCTGTGCCACTTGCGCTTTGAGGGCGAGCCGCAACGCGTAGGCCAACTCGGTATCGGCCGCCGGTACGCGGGGCTGCACGCGGAGGATGAGGTCGGCTTGCCACGACTCCGGCCGTCGGACGAAGAGGTCGGCCATCGCGCGCGTCGCGTGCCCGATCGGGGCCTCGTTCGCCACGCGCGCCACCCAGGCGCGTTCGCGCGCGTCGAGGGAGCCGCGCTCCGCTAACACCCGCAGAGTCCGCAGGCTCGCCGCCACATCCGAAACGTCCGCGGGAAGATCCACCGGTGCCTGAGGCGCCACGCGAGCGAGAGCCAGCGCTGCCGGCAACGCTGCGATGCCGCCGGCGGCGGCGACTTGCGCAAATGCGGCCCGCGCGACCTCGCCACCGAAGCGGTCAGCAAGTTCATTCGCCGCCAGTGCGCGCAGAACCAGATTCGGAGCCTGCAACGCGCGGGTAAGCGTCGCCACGTCCGCATTGGCGAGACGCGGCAACCCCGGTACGTCGGCCCGGCCGTCGAGCCCACGCCACACCACCCGCCAGATGCGGCCGCGGCTGCGGTCACGCGCGGGGTGAGTCAGGGGCACTTCATAGTGCCCGATAATGGGATTGTAGAAGTCCGCGATCCACAGGGCTCCATCCGGCCCCAGCTTGACCTGCACCGGCCGGAATTGCGGGTCGTCGCTGGTCAGGAAGTCCTCCACTCGCACCGCCTTCGGCGTGGAGCCCGTCCAATCCAGCCGCGCCCGGTTCACGCGGCGGGTGACGGGGTTGCCGTTGAAGAGATTACCGCGAAATTCGGCGGGGTAGGTATCCGCGGCGTAGGCCGCAATGCCCGCAATCGAAGTCGAGCCATGATTGTCCTGCGTGATCGCCGGAGCGAAGCCGAGGCCGTCGTGCTGCTTCGCAATCCCCTCGTAGAAGCCCCCGGCCACGAGCAGATAGACGGGCTTCGAATGCGAATCCGCGGTATAGACGTCACCGCGTTCGTCGAACGCGAGGCCGAAGGGATTGGTCTGACCCCGGGTCCAGACTTCGAAGCGCGAGCCATCCGGCCGGAAGCGATAGGTATTGCCGCTCTCCAGCAATGTCACGCGGCCGGAGCCGTCCCGGACTTCACTGCGGTTGGCGAAGCCATGCGTGCCATAGATCCAGCCGTCCGGCCAGTAGGTGAAGCTCGATGCCATGCCATGCGTGTCCTTGAAACCGAAGTCGCCAAAGAGCCGCTCGCGACGGTCCGCCCGACCATCGCCGTCGACATCTTCCAAGCGCCAGATGGCTGGGATCGAGTGGACGATGACGGTGTCGCCTTTCGCACCGGGACGGCGCGGCAAGGGTTGCACGCCGATGGGGATGTTCAGCCCATCGGCAAAGACCTCGATCTTGCGCGCCCGGCCGTCTGGTCCGAAATCCGAGAGCACGCGCACCGTGTCGCGCGCCGCCACCTCGGGCGCCGGCGGAGCCGACGTCGCGCGGAAGGCGAGGCCGTTGTCGTTCCACTCGCGATCAAAGATCGTGATTTCCTGCCCCACCGCATCCGTGCGCCCCGGCCAGGGGTACATCGTCGTACCGGTCACCCACAGACGACCCGCTGAGTCGAAGTTCAGGTTGAGCGGCTTCTGGATGTCCGGCTCGGCCGCGACGAGTTGTACCTCGAAGCCCGGCGGCACGTGGAACAGCGCGCGCTGTTCCTGCGGCGACAGCGCGGGGGCTGATGGGCGATCACCCCGGGGGTCGGCCGGGGCGGCGAGACCGAGCGAGCAGGACCATGAAACGAACGCCAGCGGAGCGGCGAAACGGGTGAGGCAACGACGGGCGGAAAGCACCCCTCCACGACACGGATTCAGCGATCCAAGGCAAGCTGCGGACGTACCGAAAATCTCTCCGTCGCGGTTCCTCGGTCCGCCCTCACGCACGCGCTTGCCGCTGGATTCGCGGCGGCATTTGTTTCATCCTCCGCCTCGTGAGCCTCGCGTCCGCCCCTCCCCCCGCTGGCTGGCGTCACTGTTTCCATATCACGATCGCTCTCGTGCTCGCCGGCATCGGCGCGGTCTCACTCGTGCGCGGAGCAGGCTCAGCCCCCACTCACCCTCCGGCGTCTCCGAGCGCCAGCGCAGCGTCCTCCGCGCGCGAGGTGGTTGACCTGCCCACCTTCACGGTTGAGGAACGCCCCGTCCTCCCGGAGCCCGAGGCATGGCGGCACGCGAGCATCCCCGGCTTTGAAGTACTCAGTAACGCGTCGGAAAGCGCCACCCGGCGGATCGTCCGCGATTTCCAACGCTTCCATCAGGCGCTGGTCACGGTGTGGCCGCCTGCCGAAGTGCGCTCCGGTCTCCCGACCCTCCTGATCCTTTGCGGCCGCGATCGTGCCTTTGCCGCGTTCGCGCCACCAGCGGCAACTCCGGAGAGCACCGGCTTCATCAGCGTGAGCGGGAGCGACGGAGAAGTGTCCGCGATCGTCCTCGACATGGAGACGAGTGCGCTCGGCCTACTCTCGGCCGACGCGCTGGCGGCACCGGAGCCACCCGCTCCGGACGGGGATGAAGTAGCGGCGGGCGTGCTCGGCGGCCTGCCGGATTTCGCTGTCTCGCCCTACGAACAGCTCTACCGGGAATACCTCCGTCTCGTGCTGTCGCGGGCCCAACCGCGCGCCCCAGCTTGGTTCGAAGAAGGCTTGGCGCAGCTGTTCATGCGCATGGAGTTCTCTTCCACTCACATCATCGTCGGCCGGGTCGAAGACCCCAACACTCGTTCGCTGCGACCCGGCATGGTGGAGGATCGCGACTTCAACGCCGCGCTGCAGCGGCGCGCCTTGCTCCCGATGGACGAACTCTTCGCGGTCGGCCACGACTCACCCACCGCCCGCCGCCCTCTAGGCGGCGTCTGGTCCAAGCAGGCTTACGCCTTCGTGCACCTTTGCCTCTATAGCGGCGATCCCACGCTGCAGAAGGGCCTACTGACCTTCGTCCGTCGCCTCGCCAGCGAGCCGCCGAGCGAGGCGCTGTTCCGCAGTTGCTTCGGCCGCAGCTATGCGGACGCCCAGCAGGCAATCCGCGCGCACGTCGATTTCACGCGGGTCAAGGCAGTCGAATTCCGGTTAAAGAAGGGCGAACGCCGCGAGGAGCCACCCGATCCGGTCTTCCGCGACGCGACCCAAGGTGAGATCGGACGCATCAAGGGCGACGCGCTCCGACTGTGCAGCCGGCCGGAGACAGCGCGGACCGAACTCCTCGCCGCCTACCTCCGCGGCGAACGCGACCCTGCCCTCCTCGCCGCGCTCGGCCTCGAGGAACTCGCGGCGGGCAAGCATGAACGCGGCCGGCGCTTCCTCGAAGCCGCCGCCCGCGGCCAGGTCGTGCGTCCCCGCGTCTACCTCCAACTCGCCCGCTGGCGGCTCGAGTCGGTCCTCGCGGCGCGGCCCGATCCCGCCGGGAGACTGGGCTACGACGAACTCGCTCCCATTTTGCAGCCTCTCGGAATCGCGCGGCGTCAGCCGCCTCCCCAATTCGCGTGGTACCAGATCCTCACGGAGGCCTGGTGGCATGCTGCCGTGACACCGCCGGCGGCGCAGCTTGCCGTCTTGGATGAAGGCGTACGGCTCTTTCCCGGGCAAAACGCGTGGCTACTCGACGTCGCTCGCCTCAAGCAGCGGGCCGGTCTAACGGCTGACGCGGCGGCGATCGCCGAGTACGGCGAGCGGACCGCACGGGACGCCACGCTCCGCGAGAGTTTCATCGCACTTCGCCGGACCCTTGCAGTCACGCCCTCGGCACCGTCCGCGCCGACGCCGGCGGCCCAAACGACCACGGATGCGTCGCGCGCGTCTTCCCCGCCGTCAGCATCGACGAGGGCCAAAGCATCGGTGCAGGAAAAGCAAACGCCGCAGCCCTGAGGCTGCGGCGTCGAACTAAAAGCAACGCGCTCGGAGGTGAGCTGCTCCGCGCCTTACGCGAAGTCGATCGTGCGCTTCTGCGCGTTGTAGACGGTCCGGCCGCCCTTCTCGTACGAGAGCATCGCCATCAAGCAGGCCACGCCGTGCTGGTAGCCCGCTTCGATCGAGGCGTGCGGTGTGGCACCCGTGCGCAGGCACTGGAGCCAGTCGAGGAAGTGATCCGGACGCTCGATCGGCGTGACCGTGACCTCGCCGCGGATCGAGCCATCGCGCTTCGGACCGCCCTGCGCGCTGTAGGTTGGGACATTCCAGTTGTCGACCTTGAGGACACCCTTTGTGCCGAAGAACTTGCGCGTATTGCCAAAACCATTACCAAAGTTATTCGAGCTCGTGAGCAGGAAGCCCTCCGGGTAGATCCACGTGGCTTGGATGCAATCCGGCACGGTGAAGCGATGCTTGTCCTTCCACGTGAAGATGCCGCCCGAGCACACGCAGGATTCGGGGATCGAGGCGCCGGTGATGTAGTGCGCCATGTCGAGGAAGTGCGCGCCCCACTGCGGGATCGGGCCCTGGCAGAATTCGTAATGGCCATACCACGCGGCGTAGACCTCGGGGTCGAACGGACGCATCGGACGATCGCCGAGGAATTCCTTCCAATCGACGTCCTCCTGCTTCACCTCGCGGCCGAGGTACTGGTACCAGTAGGGCTTCTCGTCGTTGCGGCACTCCTCGACGCGGGAGAGCTTGCCGATCTTGCCGGACTGGACGACCTCGCGGGCGCCGACGACACCCGGAAGGCTGCGCAGCTGGGTGCCCACCTGCACGACGGTCCCGGCGGCCTTCACGGCGTCGTAGGCCCGCACGAGCTTGTCCATCTCAGTGGCGAGCGGCTTCTCGACGTAGATGTGCTTCCCGGCGCGGGCCGCAGCCTCGAGGTGCGTGGTGTGGTGGTGATCCGGCGAGGCGATCATGACCGCGTCGATGTTGGGCAGATCGAGCAACTCCTTGTACGAAGTGCACTGGTGGGCATCGCGGCCGAACCACTCGCGTACCTTGGCGTTGGACCGCTCGCGGGCGACGCGCCACGGGTCGCACAGGGCGACGATCTCGAAATTGGTCGCGGCGACATGCTTGTAGATGCCCTCCATGTGGGCGCCTCGGCCGCGTTCGCCGCAGCCGATGATGCCGATACGGATGCGGTCATTCGCACCGATGGAGCGCCGAGCGGTCGCGGCGGACAGCGGCGTGTAACCAGCGACGGCCGCGCCGGCGGCCAGCGTGGCCGACGTCTTCAGGAAATCGCGGCGCGGCATCGGGGTGCTCGCCGCAGCGGCGGCCGAGCCATTCGTGGAAGCAGGGGCGTTCATAGGAAAGAAGCGGAGAAAACAGACGGGGTGACGTGAGCGAGGAAAACCAGCGGGAAAGAGAGGAGACGGCGTCCGCAGAATCGAATTCGTTGCCGCAAGGACCGCCTTAGCTGGCGATGACGCGATCCATCAGCTCAGAAAGACGACGCAGCGAGGCGCCCTCGTCGGTATTCGGTGCACGCCACTGCTCGGCGATCACCCAACCCGAGTAGCCGACCTCATCCAGCGCCGCCATCGTCTGCGGCCAGTCGCTGTCCCCTTGGAGCAACTCGACCGCGAAGCCGGCGAACGGACCTTTCTCGTCGCGGAGCTTGCGGCTGAATTCCTTGATGTGGACCTGGACGATTCGGGAGCCAAGGACGCGGATCCACTGCTCCGGCCACGCCTGCGTCACGATGTTGCCCACGTCGAAATGCCACCGCACGAAGGGCGATTGGAACGAGTCCACGTACGCCGCGGCCTCGAGCGGACTGAGCAGGAAGCGATTCCAGACGTTCTCGATCGCGATGACGACGCCGAGCGACTCGGCGAGCGGCAGCGCCTTGCGGATCTCGGCGATGGAGCGGTCGAACGCCTCGCGGTAACCCACGTCCTTCGTGACCACGGCGGGCACGAGCAGGACGGAACGCGCTCCGTAGGCCTTGGCATCGCGCAAGCCCTGTTCCAGACCCGCGAGCCCGGCGGCACGCACCGCCGGGTTGGGATCGGAGAGCGGTTTTGCCCAATGCGTGGCGACGACGACGCTCGGGATCTCGAGCCCCAGCGCATCACGCGCCGCGAGCACCTCGGCCTGATCGAGTGCGCTGGTCATTTCGACCCCGTGAAACCCCGCATCCCGCAGGAGCTGAAATCGCTCGCGGACGGACATCTTGCGCGCCGCCTCGCTGTTGAACATGCCGTACATGAACCCCTTGCGGAGAGCGCGGGCCGGACGGGCGGCGGGAGCGGATGCGCCGCCCGCAGCCGGGGACGCTGCGGCGGAGGCGAGCGGGAGAGCGGCGCCGAGGGCGGCCGCCGAGCGGAGGAAGGAACGGCGGTTCATCAGGAAGACGGGAGTTCGCGGAGGAAGATGTTGCGCCACGTCGTGGCCCCACCGTGCGTCTGCAGCTGGATCGGACCGCGGGCCGGCACGGGCCGGCGCTGTTCCGGGGTCAGCGCCTTGTTCACTTTGTCATAGTAGTTCTCGAGCACGACGTTCTCCACCACCTGCTGGCCGTTGAGCCAGACGCTGACGCGGCTGCCGACCATCGTGATGCGCAGCGCGTTCCACTCCCCGATCGGGCGATCCGCCCGGACCTTGGGATCGCGCCCGGGTGTGCCCTTCGTGTTGTTCCACAGTCCACCGGATCCAAACGCATAACCATGCCCCTTCGGGTCGGGCATGGTCGAATCCCAGATCTGCACCTGAGGCACGCCGCGGAGGTAGACCCCGGAATCGGCACCCGGCGCGAGCTTGAATTCCAGCGACAGTTCGAAGTCACCGTAGTCGCGCTCGGTCGTCGCAAAGCCACCGACGCCATCGTTCACCAACTCTCCCGCCTCCACCCGCCAGTGCGGCTTTCCGTCCTTCAGCTCGGTGAGGCTGCGCGTCCACCCCGCGATCAGGGCCTCCCGCTCGGCCGCCGGCAGCTCGAGCAACTGGCGGTGATCATAGGTCGTACCTCCACGCCAACCCGAGAGATCACGTCCGTTGAAGAGCGAGATGAATCCCGGCGGAGGGGCGTCCGGCGACGCCATCGCCGGGGAGGAAGCGACGACGGAAAGGAGGAGCGAAGCGAGCGGGATCAGAAAGCGGCGGGGAGAGCTCATTGAATCGGGGGCAAGGGGGAGAAGAAACACCATCTGAGACGGCCCAACGGAGTCCGCAAACCCAAATCCCGGCGCAGCACCAAAGGAGCGCGCCGTCCTCATGAATATTCCCCGTCCCGGGCCCGCCGCCACCCGGTCGTACCCCGCTTTCGCGAGGAGCCAGCGGCGGACCATGCGCTCGAGCCCAGCGCCTTCAGCGCAGGCTCGCCTCCCCGCCTCCGCCGTCCAATCCTCGCCCCATCATGCGTTCGCTCGAGAATCCCAAGCTATTCACCTTGCCGCAGGCCATGGCGGAGCGGGAGGCGCTGCGGCGCGCGGGCAAACGGGTCGTGCTGACCAACGGCGTGTTCGATCTGCTCCACACCGGGCACCTCTACTCCTTGCAGAGGGCGCGGCAGTGCGGCGACGCGCTGTTCATCGCGTTGAACGCGGACGAAAGCGTGCGCGCCATCAAGGGTCCGTCGCGCCCCGTGCAGAGCGAGCAGGAACGCGCCTACGCCCTCGCGGCCCTGGCCTGCGTCGATGGGGTCGTGATCTTCCGCACGCCTCGGCTGACGGAGGAAATCCGCGCCCTGCGCCCGGATGTCTACGTAAAGGCCGGTGATTACACGCTGGAGAAGCTCGATCCCGGCGAGCGCACTGCGCTTCAGGAGGTCGGAGCCAACATCCAGTTCCTGCCGTTCCTGCCGGGCTTCAGCACGACCCAACTGATCGCGCGGATCAAGGCCGCCGGGGAGATTTGACGTCACCTGTCCAGTCACGGCATCTTCCGCCGATGCGCGTCGTGATTCTTGGGTCAGGTCGGGGTTCAAATGCAGAGGCGATCCTCGCCGCCGAGAAGGCTGGCCAACTCGGCCGCGCACGCGTGGTGGCGCTGTTCACCGACCGCGCCGATGCCCCAATGCTGGCGCTCGGCCCGCGTTTCGGCGTCCCCGCCACGTTCATCGACCCCGCTCCGTTCAAGACCAAGCTCGAGGGCGAGGGCGAGGCGCGGTTCATCGCCGCCGTCTCCGCCGCACAGCCAGATCTGGTCGTGCTCGCAGGCTTCATGCGAGTGCTGAAACCTGGCTTCCTCAACGCCTTCGCCGGACGGATCATCAATCTCCACCCGAGCCTGCTGCCGAGTTTTCCGGGCCTCGACGGGATCGGCCAAGCGTTCCGGCGGGGAGTAAAGATCGCCGGCTGCACGGTGCACGGCGTCACCGCCGAGGTCGATGGCGGCCCCATCATCGATCAGGCCGCCGTGCGGGTCGAACCCTCCGACACCTTGGAAAGCCTCGCCGCGAAGGTCCACGCCGCGGAGCACGCGCTGCTGCCGGCGACGATCGCACGGCTGAGCCTCAGCTCCGCCTAGGAAGACGGAACCAGATCTCGGGTGCCACAACCCGGAACCTCACCTGCCTCAACGGCGGTGGGTGTCGGATTCGCGCGAACACGGGCTGCAGAAACAGACCAAGCCCGCCAGGAGCAGCGGGCCAAGACCGATCAACAAGCCGGTGCGGGCATCACCGCTCATGGCGGAAATGCCACCGACCACCGCCGCAAGCACCACCACGCAGGCCGCGATGACGCGCCAACGGGCGACTTTACGACAGGGAGCAGCAGAGGGGGTAACTGCCGGATTAGCCAAAGCACGGTCACCTTGAAAAATCACTGCCCGGGCCTTCAAGTCCGAAGTCGGGGTCCGACACCCGAAAAAGTTTGAACGAAATCGCCCCGCCCGGCGTCGCGGAAACCGCCATTCCCGAGTTTGCCGTTGTTTTCACCCCTCCAAGACGGCACCGTCCCCGAACACCCATGAGCGCGGTCCGGACCCTCGCCTTTCGCCGTTTTCTCCACGAGGTCGGCCCCGTCGATGCCGTCGGGGTCGAGGAACGCGTCGCGAAGTACGGTACGCGTTCGATCAAGCGACAGGCCAAGGTCTTCGGTTTGAAGCTGGCGGCTTCCATGGTCGACCTGACCACCCTCGAGGGCAAGGACACGCCCGGCAAGGTCGCCGCACTCTGCGCCAAGGCAGTACGGCCCGATGACCGCGACGAAGACGGCTTGGCGTGCCCGCCAGTCGCCGCCGTCTGCGTCTACCCGTCCATGGTCGCCGCCGCCCGCCGCGCCCTCGGGGCCGACTCGCCGGTCCGCATCGCCTCCGTCGCCACCGCCTTCCCTTCCGGTCAGGCCCCCCTCGTCACCCGTCTCGCCGAGGTCCGCGCCGCCGTGCGCGCCGGGGCCGACGAGATCGACATGGTCATCAACCGGGGAGCGTTCCTCTCGGGCGATTTCACGCGGGTCGGCGACGAGATCAGTGCCGTCCGCGACGCCTGCGGCCAGGCCGCCCTGAAGGTCATCCTCGAAACCAGCGAGCTCGAAACCTACGACGCGATCCGCGCCGCGTCGTTCATCGCGCTGCGCCGGCTGCGGCCGGGCGACTTCATCAAGACAAGCACCGGAAAGACGTCCGCCAACGCCACGCTGGGCAATAATCAGGTGATGCTGGAGGCGATCCGCGACCATTACCTTGCCTCAGGGATCGCCATCGGCATGAAACCGGCCGGCGGCATCCGCACGGCCAAGCAGGCTCTCACGTTCCTCATCGCCGTGAAGGAAACCCTCGGCGACGACTGGCTCACGAATACGCGCTACCGTTTCGGCGCCTCCTCGCTGCTCAACGACTTGCTCCGCCAGCTGGAAAAGGAACGAACCGGCGCCTACCAAGCCCCGTATCGGTTCAGCGAGGCGACAGAAAGCTACTGAGCCTCGCCCCCGACTTCACCGCGCCGCCCTCTCCATCCTTCGCCACGTCGCTTCCTCGCTGACCCCAGACCCAAGCCGCCGCGCTGCGCTCCACTCCGCCGCCCCACCGCCCTCACTCCGCCGCGCGCCCCTCCCCTTTTTCGACGTCATGCCCTCCGCCTCCCCCCGCTCCGCCCGTCGTCGCCGCACCCCGACCGCTCCGGAGCTGATCTTCGGCAACCTCTGGGAATTCGATCCGTCGCCGGAAACCGCCGATCCGAAGCTGAAGGCGCAGTATGATCTGTTCATCGACGGGCAATTCGTCCCGGCCCGCCGCGGCGCGCGGTTCACGTCGATCAATCCCGCCAACGAGAAACCACTCGCCGAGGTGGCGTTGGCCGACGAGTCGGACGTAGCCGATGCCTACGCCGCCGCCGCCCGCGCCTTCCCGCGCTGGTCGCGCCTGCCGGGCGCGGAGCGCGGCAAGTATCTCTTCCGGCTCGCCCGGCTGCTCCAGGATCGCGCCCGTGAATTCGCGGTGGCCGAAACACTCGATGGCGGGAAACCGATCCGGGAGTCGCGCGACTTCGACGTGCCGATGGCGGCCGCCCACTTCTTCTACCACGCCGGCTGGGCCGACAAGCTGACCTACGCCTTCCCGGGCGCGCGCAGTGTGCAGCCGCTTGGGGTGGTCGGGCAGGTGATCCCGTGGAACTTCCCGCTGCTGATGCTGGCGTGGAAGCTCGCCCCCGCCCTCGCCACCGGCAACACCGTGGTCCTCAAGCCGGCCGAAACGACGTCCCTCACCGCCCTGAAGTTCGCGGAAATTCTCCAAGAGGCCGAGCTTCCTCCGGGCGTGGTCAACATCGTCACCGGCGCCGGCGCCACCGGGGCCGCCGTCGTCGCCCACCCGCAGTCCGCCAAGATCGCGTTCACCGGCTCCACCGAGGTCGGCCGCCAGATCATGCGCGCCACCGCCGGGACCGGAAAACGACTGACGCTCGAACTGGGCGGCAAGGCCGCGAACGTCGTCTTCGATGACGCCCCGCTCGACCAAGCAATCGAGGGCGTGATCAACGGCATCTTCTTCAACCAGGGCCACGTCTGCTGCGCCGGCTCCCGCCTGCTCGTGCAGGAGGGCGTGGCCGACGAGGTAGTCGCGCGGCTGAAGCTGCGCCTGCGCTCGCTGCGCGTCGGCGATCCGCTGGACAAGAATACCGATGTCGGTGCGATCAACTCCGGCGAACAACTCGCCCGCATCAAGCGGTTGGTCGCCGCCGGCGCGCGCGAAGGCGCCACGCTCTACCAGCCACCCTGCGTCCTGCCGCGGAAGGGATTCTATTTTCCGCCGACCCTCTTCACCGGGGTGCAGCAAAGCCACCGCATCGCCCGCGAGGAAATCTTCGGACCGGTGCTCTCGATCCTCACGTTCCGCACGGTCGACGAGGCGATCGAGAAGGCGAACAACACCGCCTACGGACTGAGCGCCGGCGTCTGGACCGACAAGGGTTCGCGGATCCTGAAGCTGAGCACCGAGCTCAAGGCCGGGGTGGTCTGGGCGAACACGTACAACAAGTTTGATCCGGCCTCACCGTTCGGCGGCTACAAGGAATCCGGCTTCGGTCGCGAGGGCGGCCGCCACGGTCTCGCCGACTACGTCACGCTCTCCTGAAAGGCCCCGCCATGCCTCGTCTTCCCATCACCAAGACTCCCAAGGTTTACGTCGGCGGCGCCTTCATCCGCTCCGAGAGCGGCCGCACGTTCCCGCTCCGCGACGCCCGCGGCCGCCTCATCGGCCACGTGCCGCAGTGCACGCGCAAAGATCTGCGCAACGCCGTCGAGGCCGCCGCCAAGGCCGGTCCGGGCTGGGCCCGCCGCACCGCCTATAACCGCGGGCAAATCCTCTACCGGCTCGCCGAGATGATCGAGGCCCGCACCGGCGAGCTTTCCCACGCCCTCGCTCCCGCCGGCAGTCGTGCCGCCGCCCGCGAGGTCGCCGCCAGCGTCGACCGACTCATCCACTACGCAGGCTGGGCCGACAAGTGCGAGCAGGCCCTGGGCAGCGTTAACGCGGTCGCCGGGCCGTTCTTCAACTTCACCACGAGCGAGCCCATGGGGGTGATCGGCGTCATCGCGCCGGCCGAACGGCCGCTGCTCGCCCTCGTCTCCCTGATCGCCCCGGCGATCGTCACGGGCAACACGGTGGTCGCCCTCGCCTCCGAGCCGCAGCCCTACCCCGCGATCGTCCTCGGCGAAATGCTCGCCACGAGCGATCTGCCCGGGGGCGTGGTCAACCTGCTCACCGGCCTGCGTCGCGAGTTGCTGCCCACCTTCGCCTCTCACGCCCACCTGCGCGCACTCTCCGGCGTCGCCACGGCCGAGGAACGCACGGCCCTCGAACGCGGCTCGGCCGACTCCATCCGGCGCGTGCGATTGCTCGCCGCCGAGGCGCCGCGCGACTGGTTCGCCGACTCGGCGCAGGGATTGCCGATGATCCGCGACCTCGTCGAATTCAAGACGACCTGGCACCCGGTCGGCGCCTAGGCGGCCCGCCAGCGCGTGGGTGCACGCTCACCCGCCCACGCGAGCCCAGCCACCCGCGCACGCTGACGCGCCAGCACTCGCCACCGCCGGCGTCAGCGGCGCCCAGCCCGCGGCGCGACCCGAGGCTCACTCGCAGCGAGCGTTTATTTCGCGACGCCACGCGTCCGTGCATCGCCAATCTTCCGGGAACCGCCGGTCCGCTTCGCGCCGCCGCTGGGTTGTCCCGACGCGGTCGGCTTGAGGAACGCGGCGACCTCGCGGGCCCAGGGCATCGAAGGCGCGGTGCCGGGCTTCGTGACGGACAGCGCCGCCCCGGCATTGCCATGCGCCGCCGCGGCCGCGACGTCGTCGCCGCTACGCACCCAGCCCGCCGCGAAACCGCCCACGAAGGCGTCGCCCGCTCCGGTGGTGTCCACGACCTCCACGCGGTGCGCGGGGACCATTGCCACCCCGCCGGGCTGCGACACGAGGCAACCGCGGTGCCCGAGGGTCACGATCACTGTCTCCACGCCGAGTCCGCGGCAAAGCCGGTGGATTTCAGCCGGCGTGAGCGCCGTGAGCTCCGTCTCGGAAAAGTCGGTCCGCCCATCGACCCGCAGGCGGTTCACCAAGGCCGCGAACTCCGTCTCGTTCGGCACGAGGATGTCGACATGCCGCAGCATGCGTACATCGAAGTCGCGCCGCATCGGCGCCGGGTTGAGCAAGGTCGTCACCCCCGCCTTCTGCGCGAGGCACAACGCCGCGGCGGTGGTGGCGAGGTTCGACTCGAGTTGCACGACCAGGAGCTTCGCGCCCGCGATGGCCTTGCGATCGAGGTCCGCGCACGCCAGCGCCGCGTTCGCTCCGAGCGCGACGATGATTTCATTCTGGCCGGATTCGGAGACGAGGATCGCCGCGGTCCCAGTGGCCCGGTTGCGCTTTTCCACCCAGCGCGCCGCGATCCCGTTGTCCTCGTAATACCGCTTCGCCTCGCCGGCGAACGCATCGCACCCGACCGCACCGATGAACAGCGTCCGCGCCCCCGCCCGACCCGCCGCCACCGCCTGGTTCGACCCCTTGCCGCCGGGGCCGGTCCGGAACGTGCCGATCACCGTCTCCCCGGGCCGCGGAAACGCCGCGCAATCCCACGTCAGATCCTGAACATAGCTTCCCACCACGACGACGTCCGGTTTCATGCCGGACAGTCTGACCGAATCCCGGCACGGCGGGAAGCGTGAACCGGCCGTCGTCTGGCCCTGCGGGCCTCGGCGCAGCGGAATGAGGTGGGCCGAGCGACCCTTGGCTCCCGGCGCACGGCAAGCCGGGTTCGGCGGGCCGCGGCCAACTCCTTCTCGGCTCCGCACCCGCGTGCCTCGTGGCGGCCGGATCTCAAGGGGGCCGCAGCGCTCGCGACTCGACTCGGTAGGCGACGTGTGTATCTGGAATCTCAAGATGATCTCCGTCCACTCGCTGACCAAGGTCTTCAAAGACCGAAAACGCGGGCAGATCCGGGCCGTCGACGCCGTCTCCTTCTCCTGTCAGCCCGGGCAGATCTACGGACTCCTGGGCGCGAACGGCGCGGGCAAGACCACCGTCATGCGCCTCCTCGCCACGCTCCTGCGCCCGACCAGCGGCTCCGCCACGGTCGCCGGATACTCGGTGACCGACGCTCCCGACGCCGTGCGTGCGCACGTGGGCTTCCTCGCCGCTTCGACCGCACTCTACGCCCGCCTGACCGCGCGCGAGACGCTCGCATACTTCGGCGCCCTGCAGGGCATGGACGCGGCCGCCATCGCCGCCCGCACGGACACCCTGGCTCGTGGGCTGGGCATGACCGACTTTCTCGACCGGCGGGTCGGGACGTTCTCGACCGGCATGAAGCAGAAGACCTCGATCGCACGCACCCTCATCCACGACCCGTCGGTCATCATCCTCGATGAACCCACGCTCGGCCTCGACGTGATGGCGGCACGCGCGATCCTGCGCTTCGTCCGCGACTGCCGCGACCGCGGCAAGACCGTCATCTACTCAACCCACGTGATGCCCGAGGTGGAGCGCCTCTGCGATCGAGTCGGCATCATCCACGGCGGCCGCCTGCTCGCGGAGGGCACCGTGGCCGAGCTGCGGGACCGTGCGGGGAAGGCGGATCTCGAGGATGTGTTCGTCACCCTCACCGGCGCTGAGAAGGAGGAAGCCGCATGAGCCCGTTCGTCCGCCACACCCTGACGGTGTACACCAAGGAACTGCGGGAGGCCCTGCGCGACCGCCGCACCCTCATCTCGATGTTCGTGATCCCAACCGTCGCGATCCCGCTGCTGATGCTGGGGTTCGCCGTCGTGACGGTGAAGCTGGTGACCCAGGCGAAGGCCGAGGCTTCGTCGGTGATGATCCTCGGCGCCGGCCAGTCTCCAGCGGTGAAGGCCGCGCTGGCGGCGAATCCCAAGCTCAGGATCGTGCCGCCGGATCCCGGTTACCGCGCGGCGATCTCCGGAAAGACTCTCCGCGCGGCGGTGGAACTGGCCGACGACTTCGACGTGGCGGTGACGGAGAGCCGGCGTTCCGACGTGCGCATCTACCACTACGACGGCGACCTGAAGTCGGGCATCGCGGCGAGCGAGCTCGACCGCTTCTTCCGCGATTACCGGGAGAAGGCGGTGCAAGCCACGCTGTCCGCCCGCGGACTGCCCCCGGCGTTGGCCCGGCCCTACGACATCAACCGCCAGAACGTTGCTCCGCCCGAGAAGGTCGGCGGCGCGATGTTCGGAGGCATCATCCCCTACGTGATCGTGCTGCTCTGCTTCAC
>JACCDW011956444.1_pt1 | contig 21289 bp, 17 predicted proteins | sample 7449781 | NCBI WGS metagenome assembly JACCDW01 (sample SAMN15323449, study PRJNA562643) | freshwater metagenome | isolation source: river surface water | place: USA:Blue River Watershed | collected 2017-08-18
CCCTTGAATTTTAGTGATCCCGACAGGATTCGAACCTGTGACCCACAGCTTAGAAGGCTGTTGCTCTATCCAGCTGAGCTACGAGACCGTTTTTTTAATGTTTTTATCTTATTACAAATATAAGGATAAGTTTTTAATTACCAAAAATATTTTAAATTTTAACTAAATATTTTTCTCCACTACCTGGTCTAAAAGATTCTAATGATCTAATTGCAGACGAACTGATATGTTCAAATTCTTCATCACAACGGATGAAAACTACATTAATATCTTTTTCGAAATCTTTGATAAATTTCAATTGGTTATCTTCATAGTCCAAATCATCACCATTTCTAAGTCCACGAACTAAGACAACATGATATCCTTCTGATTCTTTCTTCTCAATTAGTTCGTGTAGAAATGTAGTATATACTTCAACTTTAACATCGAGTCCTTTTGCTAATTTAGTAGCACGTTCTAAAAGTTGAGATTGATCATCAGGAATAGCCATCTTGCTTGGATTGACTCCGATGGCTATCATGATGTTTCCGTATCCGAATATTTTTTCCATTTTATCCACAATGTTCAAATGACCGATGTGGAATGGATTGAATGATCCTGCGTATATTGCTAATGTTTTCATATTAGTCCCAGTTATAGTTCCAATTTTTTTGGATTGGATATTTTTCATCAAAGTCTAACAAGTATTCACTGATATCTAATTCATCAATATATTCTTCCATTTCTTGTCGATTAGCTTCGGTTACACGACCATCGGAGTATGTAACTTTTAGTTTTAAACCATCCCAAGTCATTTTCTCATATGACAATTCAATATCTTCTAAGAAAGAGTATATAGCATCTCTTTCAGCTGCTAAACGGTCTGGGTCTAAGTCCATTGATACTATTTCACCAGTAGTCTTTTTGATCTCTACAGAACTAACATAACGATATTCTTCATCCCAGAAATTAATCTTTTCGGTAGATACTACTGAAGTAGTAGGTTTATATGTGTTATATGAAGATGTTGGATAGTATTCATCATCCCATCCACCCCAACGACCATATCCACCGTAACTTGAGTATTCAACTTTAGAAGGATCACGCTCAACTGGAAGTGTGTTCCAATCAATCTTAGTACAAGCCTCAGCCAATTTAGTCAAGTGTTCAATATCTTGACGCTCACTAAATGTGTGTTCAGAGTAGTAACCTACAGAGATGTTTGTACATTCTGGGTAGATTTTTACAAATTGAGCAGAGTCAGTATAGACACCAGTTGGGTCATTCTTATATTTAAATGTTGATTCAACTTCGTTGAGTCTCTTAGAAAGTTCTTCACCGAATTTATCAGAGCAACATCTTGAACTAGCTTGGAATGTAATGATTGAGTCAGTACCTCTACGGTCGAAAGAGATTACTTTATTAATATAGGGAATCTTTTCAACTTTTTGTTTTTCAGCAACTTTCTTAGAACCCACACAACCAACTTCTTCACCTAAGAAGAAGTAGTATAAGCCAGGAACTTGCTTTTCGATCATATTCAACATTACTGTTACACCTGCTTTATCATCAGCACCAAGAATAGATGTACCATCAGTTTTGATAATGTTACCATCGAATACGTGGTTAACTTTAGTGTAGGCTGATGTAGCGGTATCAAGGTGTGATGTAAACATAACATCACTTTCACCGATTTTAATGAACAAGTTACCGAAATCATCCATTTCGAGATTTTGTGGTAATTTGTCGAACAATTCGTGTTCTTTACCGTGAGGATAAGTGTGTTGTGTTAAACTTAAAAACTTTTGTTTAATGTCCATATTTTGTTGGATTAATAGTGATATACACTAATTTCAAATACAAATATAAAAATAATATTTAAAAAACAAAAATATTTATTAACAATTTTTTAAATTTTTTGAATACATCAAATGTGAATATACAGATTCCTCGATACTTCTACTTGGTTTCCAATTTAGTAACTTTTCACAATATGATGTGTCTGACCAAATTTCAGATATATCACCAGGTCTTTTATCAACAATACGATAATTTAATTTTTTACCAGAAATTTTTTCAAATATAGAGATTAGTTCTAAGACAGAATGACCTTTACCAGTTCCAATATTTATTGAATATAGCTTATTAGGTAATTTTGTGGATAAAGCTACCCTATGTGCTTCGGCAACATCAGAAACATGAATATAATCTCTTATGCAAGTACCATCAGGGGTAGGCCAATCATTTCCAAATACAAGTAATTCATCTTGTTCACCATTATGTGTTGCTACTATTCTTGATAATACATTTATAGATGTTGATATTTCTCCGATTTTTAAACTTTTATGTGCACCAATTGGATTAAAATATCTAAGATTTATAAATTGAGTATTATAAATTTTTGAAAAGTCACTAATAACCTCTTCACAGAAATATTTAGTTCTTGCATATGGTGATTCTGGTGAAATTGTAGTTTTCTCATCAACCGGTGTAATATTTGGTGTGCCATAAATTGAACAAGAAGATGAGAATATAAACTTCTCAACATTAAAATCTTTTATAACATTTAATAAGTTTATCAAGCCATTAACATTATTATCATAATATTCAAGTGGTTTATTAACAGATTCTGGAACTGATTTATGTGCTGCAAAATGTATAATACTTTTAATGTCAAAAGTGTTGAATAGTTTATATAATTTTGACCGATCTCTAATATCAATATTATAATTTATAACATTTTTACCAGTTATCTCATTGATTTTATTTATTACTAAATCACTCGAATTAGATAGGTTATCAACTGATATGACGTTATAACCGTTATTTAGTAAATCTACAATTGTGTGACTTCCTATGTATCCACATCCGCCAGTAATTAAGATGTATTCCATTTTATTAATATAAAAATTAATCGATATTGTTTCAAAGTATGTTATTTTTATATATATGTTATGTCAATTAAAAGCGATTTTAGTATTGGTGTAATAACAATAACACAGTCTTATGATATATCAGCTTCACAATCGGAAGTTGGTGCTACACCATATTTAAGTGATATAAATGATGAGTATATTGAGTCATATATTGAGTTAGAGAGGGTAAAAAAATTTACAAAATTTATTTATAGAGCTAGTGATGTTTTAGAAAGTAGATATGTAGAAACATTTTATAGAATATCTAGAAATGGTAATCAATGGACAACTTGGTTATCTTTAGGTGATAATAGTTCAACTCCAAGATATTTAGAGGCAGATACTTCAGAATCAATTATTGAGATTACAAATTTTCCACCATTTGACCCACTTGATAAAATGTATATTGACATAAAATTTGTAAGAAGTGGAACAAAAAGTGATGGGGATATTAGACTAATATCTTATAAATTAGAGGGAGAACTTTTACAAGATATCAATGATGATACAGTTCAAGTGGCTAGTGGTAAAGAGTCAATTATAAGTCCACCATTCGTATTTAAGGTTTTTAAAATAAATAATGTTGAAATTATATCACCTAATACTTTAACGGATGTAGTTTTTAAATATAGATTCTCACAAGACAATTCAAGAACTTGGTCAGATTGGGAAATTTTAACTAAAGAAAACATAACAACAAAGAGGATAAATCCAATAAGATTTTTTCAAATACAATATTTAATTACTAATAATAGTGGTAGTTCTATTAAAATTCAAGATATAAATTTAATAGGAGATTTTCAAAATGTAACTTTAGACTATCAAAAAACAAATTTATATGGAATAAGAGAGTGTTGTCAGTCTTATATTTTAGCAGATGGTACTGTTGTAAATGGTGCTATTGATGCAAATGGTAATATTATTTCTAATACAACTGGTGTTTTAGATAGTCAATCTTGTACAACTGGAAATATTTTTAAGTCACTAACTACTGATGAGAAATCAAAACTCTATAATCCATATCAACAAACACAAGCTATGAATTTACTTAATAAGTTAAGTAATGATGCTATGGAGATATTTGGATGGAGAGTAAAATATTTTGTTACTGATCCAGATGGTAAAGGTATTGACTATTCTTTGCATGAGTATCAACTATATAATATAGTTTGTGAAGAAGAAATAAAAGTGGCAGTTGAGAACAATCAATTTCCGGATAATCAAATCGTTATGAATCAATTCGATTTAACATTATTTGATTCATTTGAAGTTCATATAACAAAAGAGGCATTTAAAGCAGCATTTGGTGTTCAAAGAAGACCTTCAAAAGAGGATTTATTATGGTTTTGTGATATAAATAGAATGTTTATTGTCGATCATGCACAACAATTTAGAAATTTTAATAATGCTGCAGTTTATTATAAAGTTGTATTGAAGAAATACAGCAAATCTGCAAATGTTATATCAGGCTCTAAAACAGTTGAAAATTCAATTAAAGAACTTACTAAAAATTCAACTATTGATGAATTATTTGGTATAGAAAATAAATTAGATAAAGAATCCGTAGCTAATAAGGCACAACTGCAGACATTAACAAGAGATCCTATAAGACTTGAAATAGTTTCTGAAATAATCAAAGATTTAATTGAAAACTCCACAACAATTGTTTCTAAACAACATTATGACTTCTCAAGCTTAATGTATAATGGATATAATTTTGTCACACAATCAGTTGCGGCAGTTCATTATAGAGAAATAGATAGTTTAATTAATGTTTCGAATAATATAGGATTTTACTCTTGGTTTAATTTAAATAACTATGTTATTGATGAAAATCATAATATTTTTACAAATTATAATGAGGATAATAATTTAGGATGGAAAGTTAATCTCAAGAATGATAACATTAAATTGAATTTAAATTCGGATACCTACACATTTAGCTTCACTGGTTCAACAAACTCAGTTACTGACCTTTATGAAAATGTTTGGTATTGTTATGTTTTAAATATAGATCAACGAAATAGAAATATTGAGCAATGGATCTATAAGAGAAACGTAGAAATTGATTCTGAAGATGATGCTAGACTTTTACCTTCAACAGTTTTAGAAAAAGTATACCACAATAAGCAAGATATGGTACCTGTTGAATTTGAAATTAAAGGAATAGATGGTATTATTTATGCTTCTGATATGAAGATGACTAATATAAGATTATTTAGTGAGATTATACCGGAGTCTCAACATACTAAGATTTTGAATCAATATATTATAGCGGATGATTCTAAGTATTTAATATTTGCAGACAATGCTAATACTAAATTGACTCTACCATATTATCCACTTCAATAAAACTATTTATTAAATAATAAATATAAATAAAAACAAAGTATTTAACTATGTCGATGAAGTCGCAAGCAATAAAAGATTATTTATCTAATATAGATTTTAATAGAGATAATTGGAGTCTTTCTGATATTAAAAGAGATATGAGAGTATTCTTAGGAGAAGAACCAGGAATAGATGTAATTTATAAAAAAGATGTAATACTCAATGAGGTTAAAGCTGAAGCAGAAGAGATTAAAAAAATTGAAAGAATCTCAATAGTTTTTACAGATTTAGACGATAAATTTAAGAAATTAGAATTCTTAATAGATTAAAAATAATCCACTATGAATGGATATAACTCAATACTATTTAGACTTAGAAAAATTAAAATCTTTAAATAAAGAAGATGCTAATAAAATACACGATTATTATCGTGATATGATCTATACATATGAAGATGGTAGAAAAAATATTGCTACATCACTATTTAATACATTAAATAACAATGGATATTTAAAGAATATCCGAGATGAAAAATTAGGACTTATTTTAGATGGAAATAAAAGCATCAGTTCTTGATTATATTGGAAAATATGAAGGTGGTATTTTAGTATCTGTTGGTTTAATGTTTAATGAAAAATACTATAATTCAATATTTTATTACACATCAGACGAGATGATTATAAATGTAGAAGAATCTATGACTAAAGAAATGGGTTTTGAAATTGAACTACATAAAGATTATTTAGATTTATTGAAATCAATACTTCAACAGTGTGATCTATATGAAAACATTATTGATAAATTAGAGGAAATTAAAACAAATAATGAATGAGGATTTAAAAAATATAGTAGGATTATACAATTTAGTAGATGAAGCTACATTTCGTCCAAAATCTAGACTTGTGAGATATATTAATGGACAATTATATCACTCACCAATATTAAGTATGTCTGCTGAAATGATTCAAGATTTAAGAGCCTATATGTCACAAGAACAGGTTGAAATTGAAATCACAAGCACTATTCTCAAAGAGTATAAGTTAGAACAATATACCTTAATGAATGAATCAGATATTGAAAAGGCATCTGAACAAATTGAATATCTTAAAAAGGTTATACTTAGAGATAAAAAGATTACTGAAATACTATCATAAATAACTAAACTCATATTCATTTTTCTGATACAAATTAAAAATAATATTTTTTAATGTTAATTAGTGAAATCGGAATTAGAGGTTTTAAATCATATGGAAATAATGAGCAAGTATTAAAGTTAAATACTGAAAAAGGTGAACTAATTTTACTTGTCGGAAATAACGGATCTGGTAAATCATCCTTACTAGACTCTTTTGATTATGTCCTTTATGGTAAAGTCAGAGGTAAAAAGAAAAGATGGTCTACACTTTCAACACTTCCTAATCGTATTAATGGTGAACTTCAAAATAGAATTAAATTTAAATCGTTAGGTACAGATGTTGAAGTAAAAAGAGGAATTAATCCAAATACTTTAGAGTTGTGGGAAAATGGTATTCTAAACGAAAGAGCAGGTAAAGCCAACATTGATGAAAAGGTTGAAAACTATATCGGTATGGATATTGAAACATTCAAATCTTTTATCTCAATGTCTATTAATGACTTTAAAAATTTCATCTCTTTAACAACAGAAGAGAAACAATTACTTTTAGATAAACTATTCAACCTTGAAGTTATTAACATTCTTAACTCTATTCTTAAAGAGTTAAATAAGAATAATAAAATCAGAATGGCATCTTTAGATTCTGAAATTTCAACACTAAATGAATCAATTCAATCAATTCAACGATCAATTGATAAGGCAATTGAGAAGGAAAAGGAAAATACCCAAGTTGAAATTGATAAGATCAAGTCTGATATGGATTCTAAGAAAGAAGAATATACAGCACTAAAAGAAAAAGTTGAAAAGATAAAATCTAAAGATTCTGAATTAAGTGAAGATTTAGAAAAAGAAAAACGTCAATATATTATACTACAAACAGATATAAAAGGAGTTCAGAAAGATATTGATCTTTATGATTCTGGTAAATGTCCAACTTGTAAAACGGATTTTGATTCAGATCACTTCGTTTCTTTGAGAGCCACTTTGGTTGAAAAGAAACAGTCTTTGGAAAATATTAAATTAGAATTAGAATCTAATATTAAAGGTATTAAAGAGAAACAGCAAAAATTACAGATACTATCAGAGAGTGCAACTAAAGCATTTAATGATATTACATATTTTCTGAAAAATTGCAAATCTCAAATTGAAAAACTTCAATTAAAACAATCAAAAGAAGATGGAAAAGCATCTGAAAATGTATCAGAGTTTAAAAATACAATTGATGAGTTAAATAAGAAGAAACAAGTATCTAATGATAATGTAGCTGGTTGTAAAGATAAAGAACTTTATTACAAAGAGTTAAATAGAATTTTTGGTGAAGATGGTGTTAAGAAATCTATTATAGCTGGTATCATTAAACCAATTAACTATTTCATATCAGAAAATATTAAAAAGATGGGAATGAACTTTGAAGTTTCATTAGATGAGACATTCACAGCGGAGATTAAACATCTTGGATCTCAGATAGATCATGATACACTTAGTACAGGTGAGCAAAAGAAAGTGAATGTTGCTATTTTAATTGCTTACTTAAAACTTATCCGTACTAAAAGACATATAAATGTACTTTTCTTAGATGAAGTATTTTCTTCAATAGATTTAGAGGGTATATCAGATATTCTATTGTTATTAAAGTCATTTTCAAATGATTATAATATTAATATCTTTGTCGTTCATCACGCACTTTTAAATCATGAGAATTTTGATAGAATTATCAGAATCAATAAGGAAATATTCTCAAGTATTGAAGAGGTTAATTTTGACACACTTATAGAAAATGGACAATAATATTTTAATCAAATATGATATCATTGATGAGTTCATCGAGGGATATTTTTATGAAATAAAATTTGATTATGATAAATGTTCAAACATATTAACACTTGAGAATACACCTATCGACTCTGATATATTTCTGAAAGAAATACATGATAAGGTAGTTAGTATGCAATATAGAGGTATATCAAAGATTGATGGGTTAAAACTTTTTGTTTTAAATTCATCAACAATCAGAAGAGAGTATAAACTAAAAGAGTTATTTAAATGAGAGTATATCTAATATTAGATGATAACCAAGATAATATTATACCTATTGAGTGGATAGAAAATTTACCAATGAGTCGTTCAAATCATACGATTAAACCACTTGGTGATACTCAGAGTTTATTGAATATGACACTCAAGTGGAATAATTATAAATATCTTAGAGATAGATATAACACTTCTTGGAAAAAAGGATTATCAGTTGTGACCATTAATGATGATGATAAGTTGATTTATGTAAACTATTATGGTTCATTTATAAATGAAATAACAACAAGCTCTGAATCAGAAATGGTTGATGTGGAACTAAGAGCGGATTATCACGAAGTACATTATGATAATGATGATGAATTAAAAGCTCTTTTTAAATCTTGGGAAAGAGACATTAAATTAAACCAATTAGGAATTTAAAATATATAATCTATGGCAACTTTAAATAACATAACAACATCAACAACATTAGTTGGTAATCAAAATATTGTTTATTCAAGTGGATCTGGAAGCTGGGGTAGTGTCGATAATACTATTTCTTTTAATAGTGATATGACTGATTTCTTTGAATTGGTTCTAGCAGCTCTTGGTTATGATATTAATTATGATGATTTCAAAGAAATGCCAAAAGAAAAACGCAAACAACTCATTAGAGATATAAAATTAAAAACAATTCTATGATAATAATTGAAGTAAAAGATAAGAACTCATTAGAAAGAGCTCTTAAAAAATATAAAAGAAAATTTGATAGTATTGGTATAATTAAGGAACTTAGAGATAGAAAAAACTTTAAAAAGAAATCTGTTCGTAGAAGAGATGAAATTAAAAAGGCCATCTATGTTCAACAAAAATTTAATTCTGAAGACTAATGGGATTTCATAAAAGATTTATTAATAAAGATATAATTTTATCACAAAAAAACTTTGAAGATATTGAAAGTCTTTTAAATGCTGATGCATTAATTTTTGACACTTGGTCATCAAACTTCTTCAAAAGATTTGATAATAATTTTGAAGAATATCAAAAGAAAAGAATGTCTTATATTGAAGAAAATAAATTCTCATCTTCTTTTTCCAATACAGATGGTTTTGATAAATATCATATTTCTAATATTTTAGTAAACTTAAAAAATGATCCTAATTGGTTAGATATACACCTTTGTGTTGAGTCATTTAGGCCAATTGAAATACCTCAATCTATTAGTGGTAAGTTTGATCTTCTTTGTAAATTTTGTATACAACTTATAGAAAATAAATTAGAAGAAAATGAACTTTAGTAAGAATTATTACAGTATCTTAGGAGTAAATCACGAAAGTGTCGAAAAAGAAATAAAAAAGGCTTACTATAAATTATCATTTATTCATCATCCAGATAAAGGTGGTAGTGAGTCTATTTTTTCTGAAATAACAGAAGCATATAATATTTTAATGGATTCTACTTTCAGAGATGAATATGATAAAAAAAGTAAGTTTGGAAAAAATTACAACGAACTGGAAGAACTTTTCATAGTAAATGTTGAATTTAATTATGAAACTGAAAATAAAAAATATGAGGATTTTAAAAAAAATGTAATTTTAAATATAGTTCATACAATAGATGATACATTTGATGGTAATATTGAGTATGAGCGATGGGTTATGTGTAAATCCTGTAACGGAACGGGCAAAGATTTAAAGTCCAAATTTGTAATAAGAGATGAAAATGGCAATATAAAAGGTGTTTTTGATTCTGATGATGGTTGTGATTTCTGTGAGGGAACTGGAAAGGACTATCAAGGAAGAACTTGTAGTTTCTGTTTAGGTCAGGGTAAAATTGGTACTAATAATTGTTCAAATTGCAAAGGTGAAAAAAGAATTTTGGGAAAACAAAAACTATCCAAAATAAAAATAGATTTGGAAAAGGAAGAAACTATAATACCACATATGGGTAATTTTTCAAAAAATGAACCAGGAAAAGTTGGTAATTTAATTTTAAAAAAAGTTAAATAATTAGTCTCCCTTTCCTTTACTCGGAGTAGATGTACTACTACTATTTGTTGTATTAGTAGTTCCTGGACTTGTTATTTTACTCATATCAGTGTTTGTTGGATAAGACTTACTAGGTGGAATCTTTGTAAAACTACCCGATAATAATCCACTTATTATATTTTTTATACTAAGTTCATCTATTACAGATGTACCTCCTGATGAAACACTAACTACAGGATTAGTAACTGTTTCAAATACAGTCTCTGTTATATTAATACTATCTATAAGTGAGAACTCATTATCAGTATAATCAATAAATGGTGCAATTGAAGAATAAGGTGCTAAAATCGATTGATTAATTCTAGACTCAGTAGCATATCTAAAGAATGGAACCTGGTCTACAGTCCAATACTTTATATAGTCAAAATCATATAGATAATCCGGATTATCACCATATGCAAGTTCTGTAAACCAAAAGTTAATTTCAGGTCTATTATAAAAATACTCTCTCTTAATACGTGAAGGATTTAAAAGATGGTTTAATGGATATGATTGTGTATAAATAGTCGTAAAGAACTGACCACTGAAGTTTGTAGCTACCACACCTTGATATGAATATGTTGATGGATATCCAGATGTATTATCATATATAGTTAAAGGATCGATTAATGAGTAAGGTGATGGTCCACCAAATGAGGTTAATCCAGAATAAAGATTAATTGGAAATTGCAACTGACCACCGTAATTGTTAAATGTTGCACCTATGTAATTAAGTGAGAACTCAATCATTGTGTAGTTTCCAAAACCCACTTCGGTTTCTACATTATCTAGTCTTATTCCATATCCATCTTCAACACCAAATGCATCAGTTGCGTGTGCATAATTATTAGCCGAAACTCTAAATATACCAGACGTGTCCAAACTAGTATTACTTCTAAATCTATACAATACTTCACCAATATAACCACCACTCATGATTTTATTAGCACTCTCACTGTATGTGAATCCCATTTCTAAGAAATTCTTTGTTCCTGGATACTTATAAGTTGCATCAAAACTTCTTTTAAATTCACCATCAAATGGTATTAATTGTTCATATTTTTCAATCGCATATCCAAGTCTATAAGAACTAGAAAGATCATTATATGTATTTCTAAAGGTCGAAATACTTGATAATATATCTATAGTTGGATATCCATAGAAGTTATTTTCAGTAAATTGGAATGATGCAGCCTCACTCGCAGATGGTCTAGTTTGATAATTATCTTTATTCAAAGCCACTGCCTCTGTATTGTACCAATTTATATCTAACCATGAATTATATTTAAAACCAGGGGCAGGTAAAACATTGTTATCCTTAAAATTAAAATTCTGTATTAGACCAGAATTAAAGTATTCTATTTCTAACTCTTCATTATTATCTTCACTTATATCCTCAAATGCCGACATAGTAAGCCCTTTAAATGTACCACCATCAAATCTACCATCAATCCATTGAGAATCAATCATTTTTGTGATGTATGGTCTTCCTTTAAATAATCCATTTGACCAAACTCCTCTGAATTTACCATTTAAAAAAGCACCTGAAAGCCAAATATTTTTTGTAATGTATATTAAATGTTGTTCCGAGTCTTTTGAGATGCGTCTAACTGGAAAGTTTAGAGTAATTTGTAAATATATCAATTCCTCATCTAAATCAACAACTGTGAAGTAATCTCGTATAACCCTTCTTCTATCATTTATATCTAATGCTACTATGTTACCAACAGATACTTTGTCTCCTATTTTAAAATAGTCAGCAATATAGGTATTATTTTGATCTAAAGTTTGACTTTCAAAATATAAAATTCCCTTTTTTCTTCTTAGTGTGATAATCCAACTTTTTTTAGAAACCTTTGTTAGTGTTACATTTCGATCTTTAATACTTGGTATAACACCTATATTAGATTTTTTTGTTATTATCTCACCTGAAAATGCATATGGTTTAGCAGTGCCACTAAAGAATCCAAAATTTTCAAAAACATACATATATCTATCCATTCTATAACCATCATTCCAAACACCATTTTCCCAAATACTAGAAAATGCAGAAGCTGTTCCGGATGTGAACATTCCATTTCCAAATCTGGTTGATATCAGGTTACCATTAGATTGCCCACCTATTAAATCAATAACTGGCAAGAATAAAGAATCAGAATAGGCAGGTGTATTATCAAAAATAGAATATGTGGCATTATTATATTGTGGATCATATCTTGAGGTCTTCTTTACTACTCTACAAGATAGTATGTGTATTCTTATTCCAGGAATTGTTGCTATCTTTTTTATAAGTAGCTTTTCTAAGTCTGAAGAAACTGATCCTAATACTGTTGGTTCAAATGTTGATTTATATGTTAGTACACTTGTACTACCAAACCAATTTATGCCAACACATCCTATTTTATATAGTCTAAAAGTTTTAGAAACACTATCAATATATCCACCATTATTAATACCTTGTGAATATCCAACTCTTACCTGAAACTCACCATTCAAGAGATAAGTAGATTGACCATTTACAATTGGTACTGATGTAGTAGGACCATACTGCATTATATATTCTATTTCTATGTCATATTCTCCAAGTGATGTGAATAATGCCTGTGATCCAGAACTATCAATAGCTCTTAAATAAACCGATGTATTCTTATCAATATAGAAATTTGTATTTTGATTTGTATTCACTGCTTTAGCATAAGCTTGATTACTAAAAAACGATGTTCCAGGAGGTGAGCTTTGAAATGGTGAATTTGAACAGTTTATTAATCCATATGTATCATATGATGTTGCATATGACCATTTACTACCAAAGTTTGACCAGGTAAATGATAGTAGTGTTAGATTTGGTTGACCAGCTATGCCAGCATATGATGGATCAATAGAGACAGTAAATGCATCATTTATAAAAATATCTCTATAATCACTCTCCTGTTTACTTAGCTTATAAATAGATATATTTGTCAATATATCTGATACATATCCATCATTGACCTCAATTCTCGGTGTACATGATTCTTCTTGAACAGATATACTATCTATATAAAAGCCCGAAACACCATATGCACTAATATGTAAGTATAATTTACCATCGTCTCTAGATGTTAATACTTCACTTATTTGTCCCCCTACACTCGATAAATATCCATCAACTCCTGAAACTAATAAATCTGGAACAACTGTTCCTGTATGATTTTCAAGATTAGTTAATTGGTAAAATCCACTAACAAAATCTAATCCAGCTGCAGTTTCTCTTAAACCAGAATATAAAGATCCCTCGTAAGTTCCAGTTGCTTCACCATATAAGGCTGACTCACTTCCTGGTTTTCCTATACTAAACTGTAATCCAACTTTGGATAAATTAGTTTGATCTGCCACAGATACAGTTCCGACAGAAATAGTTACTTTATATCTATTTCCAATTGTAAATTGATTAGGTGTGGTTGATTTTAAAAATGGTAGACCAACAGTTGATACAAAATTTCCACTACTATCTGGGTCTAATTCTGGGTCTTGCCAAGTATCGTAAAAGTTATTACCAGAGGTTGTACTATCATTGAAGGAAAAACTAGCACCATTTCCATATGTATGCACATAAATTCTAGACTCACCGCTATATGGAACATTTGCTAAATCTAAGTTATTAAATGGTGAGCTAAGTGATAAGCTAGCATTAGTACCATAAGTCAGGAGACATCCATTAGGATTTACATTTTCATAGTTAAAAGGAGATCCATTCCAATTTCCATTTCTCCAAGTTCCACCTTCCCAATAAACATTATATGCATTCATATAATTAGCGACACCATTTTTCCAAATCATACCAACTGCTGTTCCAGTAAGCCATTTTCCGGTTTCCCACTTAGAAATATAAAATTCTGATTGATCAAGTACCCCACCTCTCCATACACAAGAGTCATTCGTATTGAATCCAACACTCCCTTTAATAACTTCTAAAGAATAAATTGAGCAAGTTGAACCTTGCCAAGTAGGAACGTCATTTACTTGAACATCTGCCTTCGGTATAAATTCTATAGAAAAGTTACTATCTTCAGCAGTGAACGCATATGAGTAACTTGTTCTTGAAGTAACATCTGATGATGTAAGTACATTTTCATTACCAGTTAATATAAATGATGTTGCTTTATATGATGTACTTATTGTGTTAGGAACAGTATAAATTACTAAATCCTTATAAGCGGCAACAAAAGTTATTTGATATTCATTAGAATTACCAAACGGAACAGAATATGTTATGCTAGTATTCTCAACAAAAGAACTTTGTAATATACCAGATTCAATTGATACAAGACTCGAATCACAACTACCAACATATGGGTTTGTAAATGATACTTCATCGTGTGTATAAAATTTACATGTATAATTTTGTCCAGGTATTAATATATCTGGATATATTAAAAACGAAATACTATCAACTGACCCAGCGGTATATTCAATATATCCAGGAGAACCTACTGTGACATTAAATGTTGGTAAAGTTGTTGAAGATGTAGATGCTAATACCCAACTTGAAAAAGTTGAAGTCAATGATTCGGTAAAGTTTCTATTTCTTAATGAAACAATTGAATTTCCAAATCTTATTTCATTATTATAGTTTTCTAAAACTACAGCTTTTAGTGTATATGTTTCACCGACAACTAAGCCAGCTGTTTGATAAAGATTTACAATACTAGATGTACCTGATAAGTTTAATTTTTTACTCAAGTCATTTGTATATTGAGCAGAGCTGACAACTTCTAAGAAACTTCCTATTAGTTCTTCTGTCTGATCTTCATAGTCAGTATATTGATCTTCCCAAAATTCAATAACAGAATTCTCAGATGGTTTCTGAAAGTTACCATTGATAATATAATTTGCATAAGGATTAAATGATGATAAGTAAAATCTTCCTCTATTAAAATTACCATCTAACCAAACACTATTTTCAAAAATACCATCATTATGTGAAAATGTTCCACCTTTCCAAAGAGTATTTCTAAAATTAGCCGATAACTTTTTTCTTTTTTTAGTAAATTCTCTTTCTAATTTAGTAAAAATTCTCTTTTTATTTGATAAATCCACTTTTTTATTCTCTAAAACATTACCGTTATACCAAAGTCCATAAAAATCATCAGAGAAACTTGAAAGAAATTCTGGTATATTGGATAATGATGTTGATATTGTTCCTGAGCCTAAAAACCATCCTTTTGTAAAGCTACCATTCATCCACACTCTGGCAGTAAAAACCCCACCGTTAAAATTACCATTATACCAAGTAGAATTGGTGCCAATAGAAGCATTTCCAAATTCACCACCATTAAATTCACCATTTTGCCAAGAAAAATATTCTTGACCAGCTGATGAGTAAGACGCGGCAGTGGTCCAAGGATATCCATAATATGATAAAAATTTACCACTATTAAACTCACCATCTTTCCAAACAGCTATATCGGCAAAGTTTCCATTATTAAATGTTCCATCATACCAAGTAGAATTAAAGTTATAGGCTTGTCCAAGTTCGGAATATGTTGAAGGGTGAATTTTAACACCAAAATATCCATTATTAAATATACCATTATACCAATCTATTGAGAAATTACCATTTCCAGCACCAGTTGGATTCTCAGTTTTAAACTCAGCAGAAATTACATTTAAATTACTAAAAGATCCTGAAAGTACCTTTGTTGAATCGAATTTTAAATTTTTCTTACCAAAATTACCACCATAAGCGTTTCCAGAAAAGAAATTAGAGTTATAAAAATCACCATTTGAAAAGGTTCCATTTTCCCAATTACTTAGTTCAAATCTACCATTTTCAAATTGTCCGTTCTGCCAAGAATATCTAACATATCCGAATCCATCACTTCTTCTATTAACATAATAGGCGTTAGTTTTATTAGAATAGACATCAGATTTTAATACTTGATTTGAATTGTTTTTATAAAACAATCCATTTGAAAATACACCGTCTATCCAAGTTGAATACTTAAATATTCCATTTTCAAATTTATTTAAATTAGTTGTATTATAATTAGACCCTGTTGCATAATTTGACCAAGTGAATGATTGAACATTCCAAATAGATCTAGAAAAAATCCCATTAGTCCATTTATCACTACCAGAAGTAAAGTGTGAATATAATATTGCTCCAGATTTTATATTATTTGAATTATCAGCAAATATAATATCATTTAATAAAAGACTCTTCCAATTACTAAAATTGATAGGATCTTTATCTTCAAGATTAAAAAGAGGATTATGTATCTCACAATTCTCAAAATAAGCTCTTCTAAATATACCTGATTGAATTTTAGATTTTTCAAACCTAACTGGGTGTAAGTAATTATAGTGATTTTTTGCGTATTTTGTTATTAGAACAGATTGTCCGGTAACACTAGGTATATTATATAAAATTGAGGATGTTCCATAAATAGGATCCTTTAAGGTAAATGTTCTTCCACCTCCACCACTAATTATGCTACCTATCTCATATACACTCGGCATTTTTACTAAATTATCAGCGCCACCAGCAGTATTAGAATAATAAAGAGCATTTGTGAATAAAATGTCATCTGTACTAAATATTTCTTTTCTAGCATTGTTAAAAGCTGATATTTCAAATTCTCCTAAAGAATTATCTATAGTTACGGGACTATAGAAGTCAGAATTATTAATTTTAATAAAGCTATTATCTCTATTATATGGTAAATAATTTCCATTTATCCAGGTTGACTCTAAAAAAAGACCACTTACAAAATCTGAATCAGAAATATATGATCTAGATATATCCACTATATCATATTCTCTATAAACTTTTTGAGTAGATTGTGTTGAAAATACAGTAGTTATATTAAGGTCAGTCGCATCTTCATATGATAAACTATCAAAAACATAAGATGTACTTTCAATACTAAATGTAACTCCACTATATGTCCAGGTGCCAATTAATAATTTATTTAATTCTTCTCCAAGTATATCAAATGAGAATGTGCCTGATATAGTTGGGGAACCACCTGAGTAGTTCACTTGCACAACTGAACTTGTTGAATTCCAAGATACATTGTTAGTGAATGAGTTTAAATTAAAAATATAAGGACCATATGACTCATTAACAACTTTAGAATTAAAATCACCAACGTAACTATATATCAAATTAGATTGACCTGGATAGTAAATAGATAATCTATTATCTTGCATTAAGATATCAATTGATGCGTATCCAGCAAAATTATTTAATTCAACAGAGTTGGTAATTCCAATTGGAATATATTTATTATCTTCTGGTGAAGAAAGCTGTACAATTGTTTTTCTAGTTCCTTTATTAGCCCACCATCTATCAAAAGTCTCGTAATACGAATCTATTGTGAATTTGTCATATTCTAAAATATTAGATATAGTCTCTATTGAATTTCCAGAATATCTAAATGATAGATCTGTTATATAAAAATTTCTAAAATTTTTTAACTTTTTAAAAGACTCATCACTAATATAAAATTTAAATAATTTATAAGGAAATAGTTGTGACTCGGCACCTGGTCTCCACCAAAAAATTGATTTCTCATCATAGCCTTCAATTTTTATCACTTTATCAGAGATAAACTTAGATTTATAAAATAAACTTCTGTGTATTTCAGAGTTTGCAGATTTTGAATTTGTAATATTGGAATTTTCAACTTTAGATCCAAAAATTGATGAATTTATTATTGAAGAATTAGTTATTTCATTATTGTAATAGTTACCTTTCTTAATATTAACTGAATATGTAGTTGATATATTTTTATAATAATTATTTAAAATCTTTGTGTTAGATTCAGATCCTATTATATTTTCATAAAAACTACCATTAAGAATAGTTCCGATCTTAATATAAGAGTCATAAAAATAATTATATCCTAAACCCGAATTATTTTTATCATTTATTTTAACCTGAGGTAGACCAAATTCATCAAAGGAAGTGTAATATGACTCATCACTACCAACACCACTTCCTACATTCCCAATTTCCCAATTTACATTTAGTACAGTTCCTAAAGTAAATTTAACATCTTGTCCACTATAATCTATAGTTTCTTGGTGTGTACCCAATAGTCCTTGATTAAATTCACCGGACTTAAAAAATCCATTTCTAAAATTTTGCTCATTTATTATTGGATTAAGAAACTTTCTTTCAACCTTATATCTTAATGCATTTACATCATAATAATAGGTATAATCTTTTTTAAATTCAACACCATTATGTGTAAAGTCTTGATTTATAATTTTTAAATTATCATTACCATTCATCCTGAATGAAAGTGGGTATGAACTTTTAATACTATTCACTGGTGTTATAACACCATCTGTTATTGTTGATGCATAGGATCCAGATACCAAACCATATAAAACATTGCTACTAATGCTTGTAAAGTTTATATTGATGTTGTCTAAGGATAGATATGCACCTGTTCCAACTAAGTCAGAAAGACTTGCAACCACAGTTTTAAGAGTTGGAACATTGTGTGGTAAGTCAGTAGTTAATAAAATGAATGTATTTAATCCAACAACAGTTATAGTAGAAGATACTATTTTTCTTTGTCTATTAACATAGTGATTCATATCTTCTAAATATCCACTTTGGGTACCAGCTAATCTTAAAAATGCGTTACCATACGATGTGTATAGATTATCCTCATCAAACCCTTTCACTCCATAATTATTAGCAATTATAGAAAATGTACCATTTAAATAAAGTAAATTATTTGTTGAATACGTTCCAAACCAAGAAAATTTATTGCTAATTGTTTTAAAATCTCTTGATGAAAAATTTTGTAGATAATAATTAAGTTCACTTTGTTCAGAAACAACATAAACTTTAATAAAATTATCAATAGGCTCTTCAACAAATGGAAGATCACCAGTGTATTCGATATCAAGTACAACTTTTGTTCTATCAACATATTGAACAATATATCCATCAGAAAGTTTAGAAAACTTATTAGATTGTATTATAAGATCTGAGTCATATTGACCACCTGTAATGAAAACACGATCTCCAACTTTTAAATTATGATCTACTTCTGTATAAAAAAGAGTATATCTTTGGCCTTTAAATAAAAATGGTTCAATATAGTTTAGAACCTTTACAGAAAAAGATTTTTTAGACTTTTTGTATACAATTTCCTTGGTGTTTACAGATACAATATTCTTTTGAACATTAAATATCTTATCAACATCAGTAGATTGTGGTAGTTTTTTTACAATCGTTTGAAATGGTAATTTACCAGGAATTTTCATTTATATAGCACAAATTGTTTATGTATATATTACTAAGAGTTTTTTATCCTACCTATTGTTTTAATGAAAATTATTATTTATATTTGTTTGTTGATAAAAATACAAAAAATGAGTACTTGGAAAGTAAGTAAAGAAAAAATTAACCTTTTTACACACCCGAATGCAGATGCACTTATGATTGGAAAAGTTGGATCCTACCAGGTTGTTGTTCAAAAAGGTCTATATAATGATGGGGATGAAGTAGTATTTGCGCCTGAAAAGTCTGTATTGACAGGAGAATTAAAAATTGAATTTGAAAAATACCTTGTGGGTCCTGATAAAAATCGTGTGAAGGCAGTTCGTCTTCGTGGTGAAATCTCAAGCGGTATTATCGTTCCACCATTTCTTATTCCTAATCTATCCGAATTAGAAGTTGGAGACGATGTATCTGAAAAACTTGGAATATCTAAATATGAACCACCTATTCCTACTCAATTAGCAGGTAGGGTTAAATCATTTGATATGCCCTTTGTTGGTAATCATGATTGTGAACACGCAAATGTTTATATCAATGAACTTGTAGATGGTGAGCGTGTTGTAATTACCGAGAAGGTTCACGGTAGTCAGTTTATACTTGCTCACAATGTAGATACTAATGAAACAATTGTATCTTCTAAAGGTCTATTGAAAAATGGTCTTACTATTGAGGAAAGTGATGAAAACTCTTACTGGTTAGCCGCTAAGAATGATGATATCGTAAATAAAATTCGTTCTAATTGGACTGAGGGAGTTGTTCAGATTTTCGGTGAGGTTATTCCAGTTCAAGGAGGATACTCTTATGGTCAAACTAAGCCAACTGCAAGTTTGTTTGATATCCGTGTAAACGGTGAGTCTATTCCATATGATATGGTACCAGATGTTTTTAAAGAAAAATGGGTTCCCATTGTATTTGATGGAAACATCACACTTGATAAAAAAGAAGTTGTAATTTACTCTGACCCTGAAAAGGGAATTCATAAAACACGAGTAGATTTCATTCTTCCAAAGAATATTGTAGACCTTTGCAAAGGTAATGAACTTGTATCTGGTAAAGAGGTTCATATTCGTGAAGGTGTTGTTCTTCGACCATATATTGATAGAAATGCAACTGATGGTACAAAACTTCGTTTGAAGATTATCAATCCTGCTTATAAAGAATCCGGTGAAGAAATATCATAATTTAGTAGTTTAGTTCTTTTCCAGTTTACGGATGAATTAAAAAGAATAGATAAGGAAAGAGAAAAAAAATTAAATAAGATTATAGATGAAAAATAAAATATTAATATTTACTGGAGCTGGAGTTTCTGCTGAAAGTGGTGTTCCCACTTTTAGAACGGGAGAAGATGGATTATGGTATAATCATAAGGTAGAAGATGTTGCAACTTTGGATGGTTGGAAAAAAGATCGAGAAAAGGTTTTGAACTTTTATAATGAGAGACGAAATCAATTAGAAATGGTTAAGCCAAACTTAGCACATAGAGTAATTGCAGAATTGGAAAATAATTTTGACGTAACTGTAGTTACACAAAATGTTGACAATTTACATGAAAGAGCGGGAAGCTCACATGTCATACACTTACACGGTGAGCTTACAAAATCAC
>JACCDW010978073.1_pt1 | contig 21274 bp, 13 predicted proteins | sample 7449781 | NCBI WGS metagenome assembly JACCDW01 (sample SAMN15323449, study PRJNA562643) | freshwater metagenome | isolation source: river surface water | place: USA:Blue River Watershed | collected 2017-08-18
GCCACAGCATACTTAAAAGGCTTTTTCAACACTAAAAATATACCTACTGTTCAAGCAGATCTTGGCATAGAAGTGACCCTCTCCCTTTTTTCTAAAGAAGGCTTGGAAAAATTGTTTCAAAGGGTTCAAGAAAAGCAACAGGATCCTACTCATTTGGAGCTTTCGGAAAATAGCCATCGCATTTTAAACTTAAGATCGGAATACATTAAGACCATTGACAATGTGATACTTTTTTTGCAAGGAAGGTCTAATACTTTAGCGCACACCATTTGTACCAGACAGTTTTTACCTGAAGCAAATAGATTTCAACAAATAGATGATTTAAAATGGGCTTTTGGTAGCATGGGTAAAATAGATATGGCTAAGCATATTGCTACCATGTATTTAGAGGACTTAAGCGATTTTATACAAGAAAATATTGATCCTCATTTTGGATTTAGTCGTTATGCAGAAAGTTTAGGAAGATCGGCGAATTCTTTTGATGAATTGTATCAGGCTTTAGAAGCGCCATTCACATATTTAGATGAAATTTTAATTTCAATCTTTTCAAAACATATTCAAACCATTCAACCTAAGTTGGTTTGCCTGTCTGTTCCTTTCCCAGGTAATTTGTATACTTCTCTTCGCTGTGGTCAGTTTATTAAGCAGCATTATCCGCATATTAAAGTGGCCATGGGCGGTGGTTTTGCCAATACTGAATTAAGGTCTTTAAGTGATCCGCGCGTATTTGAATTTTATGATTTTATCACTTTGGATGATGGAGAAGCGCCCTTAGAATTGCTTATACAACATATTGATGGTAAACTGGAACAACATGAATTGAAACGTTGTTTTGTTTTATTGAATGGAGTGGTTACCTATATTAACAATGGAAGTAGTTGTGCAGATTATAAACAATCACAGGTAGGCACACCAGACTATGAGGGACTTTGGCTAGATAAATATATTTCAGCTATTGAAGTCATTAATCCCATGCATAGTTTGTGGAGTGATGGGCGTTGGAATAAGTTAACCATGGCACATGGTTGTTATTGGGGGAAATGTACTTTTTGTGACATCTCTTTGGATTATATTAAAACTTATGAACCCATAGCGGCTAATTTGATTGTGGATAGGATGGAGGAGTTGGTTGCGAAAACAGGGGAAACGGGTTTCCATTTTGTGGACGAAGCCGCGCCCCCTTCTTTGATGAAAGCGGTGGCGATTGAAATTATCAAAAGAAAATTGATCGTGAGTTGGTGGGCCAATGTGCGTTTTGAAAAAAGTTTTACCAGAGATCTTTGTATACTATTAAAAGCTTCTGGATGTATTGCAGTAAGTGGTGGTTTAGAAGTGGCTTCAGATAGATTATTGGATTTAATTAATAAAGGAATTACGGTTGCCCAGGTTGCTAGAGTGAGTAAACATTTTACAGAGGCCGGTATTATGGTACATGCCTATTTAATGTATGGATTCCCCACACAAACGGTACAAGAAACTGTAGATTCTCTAGAAATGGTGAGACAGTTGTTTGAAACGGGCGTTTTACAATCCGCCTTTTGGCATTTATTTACGATGACAGCGCATAGCCCCGTAGGATTGGAGCCGGATAAGTACAGCGTTAAAAAGATAAACGAAGAAGTAGGAAGTTTTGCCAATAATGATATTCAGCATATAGATCTTTCTGGTGCCAATCATGAATTATTTGGATTTGGATTAAAGAAAGCCCTTCTTAATTATATGCATGGTGCTTGTTTTGAAATGCCTTTGCAAAAATGGTTTGATTTTAAAATCCCCAAAACTAGTATTCCGCCTAATTACATTAGGGAAGCTATTGAGGAACCGGAAATAAATACTTCCCAAAATGCCAAAGCCATTTGGATGGGTATTTCCCCAACAACCCAAATCGTACAAAAATCTAAGAAGGGAGTTAAATGGGAGGAGATGCAATTCATATTTCAAACCAACAAACAATCCTTTCAGATCAGTGTAGCGCCCAAGAATGGAGCCTGGTTAATTCAAATGTTAGAAAGGTTGCATATTGAAAAAGAGCAACCCATGACCTATGCACAAATCAAACAAGATTATACCAATGCAGGCTTGGAAGGCTTTGAATTATTTTGGGACAACAAACCAATTGCTAGCTTATACAAAGCCGGTTTATTAATGGTTTAACAACTGGCTTGTATTTGTCCGCTTGATAGATTTATTATACTTTTATACTTCAATTATTTATTATGGGATTTGCAATTAATAAAAAGGTAGCTGATAAAAAAGCAGCCTCCACCACAAAAACCACTCCACAAGCCGGAGGTAGTTCAAAATTTATCGCTAAAGCCAACACTAAATCAAGTGGCGGTGCGAATAAAAAACCAATTAAAACCGGAGGTTCGAGAGGAAGCTAACCTAACCTTATTCAAACGTCTCAAAAGGGAGCCAATTCACAAATTGGCTCCCTTTTGTACTAATATTATGGGCTCAAATGACTCAAAATTTAGACAAAAACATAGAATTTTTACATTTATAAAAATAATTTATAATTATTAAATTATTGATTATCAATAATTTGTCTATTATTTTCCTCTTTTTTGCGATTTTTTTTCAATCTGATTAACTTATTGTTAACAATTCTATGGTTTTTATGCTAAATTTACGAGCAATTCGATTTTTATTTAATCTAAATTCTGAGTATGAAAAAACTCTTTTACACACTCGTTGTGTTAATTTTTTCTACCCTAGTGACATTTGGTCAAGGTAGAAGTGTTAAAGGGAAGGTTACAGACGTTAACGCGAAACCCTTAGAAGGCGTAACCGTGAGAGTTCAGGGAAAAGCAACTAAAGCTATTCTAACTGATTCTAAAGGTGAGTTTTCAATTAATGCTGAAAACAGCGATGTATTACTACTTTCTTTTGTTGGGATGGAATCTCAAAAAGCAAGAGTAGGTAATGCTCAATTACTTTCAGTAGTATTAACCGAATCAGTAAACCTAATGGATGAAGTTGTGGTTACTGCAGGTGGTGTTAAAACAAAACGTAAAGAAATTGGTACTGCCGGAACCATCATCAAAAGTGATGCGTTAATCGCTGGTAAGGCTACTAGTATTTCTGCAGACTTACAAGGTAAGGTTGCGGGTTTACAAATTAGCAACACTGGTGGTGGTATTAACCCTAACTTCCGTTTAATCTTGAGAGGTCAACGTTCATTAACTGGTAATAACGAGGCCTTAGTAGTATTAGACAACGTAATTGTTCCATCTTCAGTAATGGGTAACTTAAACCCAGAGGATGTTGAAGACGTAGTTGTCTTAAACGGTGCTGGTGCCGCTGCCTTGTATGGTTCTCAAGCATCTAACGGTGCCTTGATTATTACTACTAAAAAAGGTAAAAATGGTGTGATCCAAGTAGGTCTTTCTCAAACAACCACTATCGAAAGCGTTGCTTTCTTCCCTAAAATTCAAACTAAGTTTGGTGCGGGTGGTACTGGTTATGGTACAGATTTAAACGGTCAACCTATCTTCTCTTATTTAGAGAACCAATCTTATGGTCCTGCATTTGACGGATCAAAAAGAGCATTAGGACCCGCTTTAGAAGATGGATCTCAAGATTCAACTTTCTACAAGTTCTACCCAGGTCACAATAATTTCTGGAATAAAGGGATTATCCAACAAACAGATTTTAATGTGTCAAGTGGTGATGCTAATTCAACTCAATACTTTTCTGCACAGTACATTAAACAAACTGGTACAACACCAGGTGATAACTACAACCGTGCAAACGTAAGATTGAATGGTACAAGAAAGTTCACTAAGAACTTAGCAATGACTTATGCTACTTCTTACACGCAAAACAGATATGATATCACAACACAAACTGCTAACATGTATGTTCAAATGTTGAACATGCCAAGCAACGTGGATATCACAAGATATTCTGATTGGAAAAATAACAAGTTTGCAAATCCAAATGGTTATTATAACCCTTGGTATCCAAACCCATATTTTACAGCAGCGAACAACAGATCTGCTGTTAGAAATGACTATTTAACTGCGAACATTGAATTAAAGTTCACTCCAGTTAAGAGTTTAGATATCGTTGCTCGTCAAGGTATCTCTACAAGAAATTTCTCTAATAAAGATCAAACAGGAGCATTCATTTACACAGATTTTGCTAAGCATACCGATGGTAGTTCTAAATCAGACATCACTGGTACAGTATCTGATGGAATGGGTTACACTACGCAATTGTTGACAGACTTCTTTGCTCAATACAATCAAACGTTTAAGCAAGATTATAATTTCAAATTTATTGCTGGTGCTCAATTCCAACAAGATCAATCTAAATATGTAAATGTGAGTGCAAGTGGTTTAGTTATCCCAGACTTATTCAACGTAAGTAATGGTGTAGGTACTCCAGGTGCTTCTGAATCAAACTATTTAGCGCGCAAAATGGGTGCTTATGCAGATGCTCGTTTTGGTTATAAGAACTATTTATTCTTCCACGTAACTGGTCGTAATGACTGGGTTTCTACATTGGCTCCAGAAAATAGATCTTTCTTCTATCCTTCAGCTGACGTTTCATTCATTGCAACGGACGCGATTCCTCAACTTAAGAATAGCAATGTTATTAGCTATTTGAAGTTAAGAGGTGGATGGTCTAAAGTAGGTCAAGTAAACTTAGGTGGTGAATTTGGTGCATATCAATTGTTGCCAACTGTGTCTTCTGCAAATGGTTTCCCTTTTGGAAGTCAAGCAGGTTATACTATTGGAAATACTTTGGTGTCATCTAACTTAAAACCAGAAATTACACAAGGTTATGAAGCAGGTTTTGATTTAAACATGTTTAATGATCGTTTAACTTCAAGTGTAACTTGGTACCACACAAATACAAACAACCAAACAGTTAGTACTGGTGTTTCTAACTCAACTGGTTTCTCTAGCTTAAGAACAAATACTGGAGAAACAATGAGTGAAGGTTTAGAGACTACTTTACACATTACTCCAATCAAAACTAAAGATTGGTCTGTAACAGTAGGTGGTAACTATACTTACTTAAACAACCAAGTTATTAGCATTAGCAATGACTTACCAAAATTAGCTTTGGCTACTTATGGAAGTGGTGCTGGTTCTTATGCTGTTGCGGGTGCTGTATTCCCAGTAATTATGGGATATGATTACAAGCGTGATGGTCAAGGACGTGTAATTGTAGACGCTAACACTGGATTGCCAACTAAATCAGATACTATTTCTGTATTAGGTAATGCAACTGCGACACACAAATTAGGATTGGATGGTACTATTAAGTACAAGCAATTCTCATTGTCATTTGTGTTTGAATATCGTGGTGGATACCAAATCTTTAACAGCATTGGTTCTGAAATGGACTGGTCTGGTACAGGTTGGAGAACTGCTATCTATGATCGTCAACGTTTTGTTTTCCCTAATTCAGTTATTGCTGATCCAAACAACGCTGGCAAGTATATTCCAAATACAAACATTTCAATTGCAAATGGTAACGGTAACAATGGTTTCTGGACAGACGGTATCAACAGAGACGTAACTTCAAACTACGTAACTTCTGCTGATTTCTGGAAGTTGAGAGAATTAGCATTGTCTTACAATGTTCCTGCGTCATTCTTGGCTAAAACCAAGTTTATCAAAGGATGTACTTTGAGCGTTCAAGGACGTAACTTATTTGTATGGATGGCTAAAGACAACTATTACACCGATCCTGAATATAGTAGTGCAGGTAATTCAAGTAATGGTATTGGTTTGACAGGTTATCAAACGCCACCATCAAGATACTATGGTGCAACCGTTTCATTTAAATTCTAAATGATAAATAACTATCAAATTACTTTTAGCAATAAATACTAAAGTGAAATGAACAAAAAGATAAATTCTATGAAAAAAATAACAGCAATAATTCTTTCAGGTGTGATGCTCTTAGCCTCATCCTGTTCAAAGGAGTTGGATATCAACAAGAATCCAAACTCTGCTACCTCTGCTACGCCAGAGTTGATATTGCCACAAGCTTTAAACTATACAGCCGGTGTATTGAACAGTTTCAATACATACGGTGCACAAGTTGGCGGTTATGCTGCTAATGCGGGCGGTTATGGTGGCTTTGGTACGGCATTTACGTACAATTTTGCATCTGGTGATTATGGTGGATTGTTTACAAGTTCTTATGACTTATTAAACGACTATCAAACAATCATCAATCAATCACAAGGAAATCCACAGTACAATTATTACAATGCAATGGGTAAAATCATGAAAGCATTGCATTTCCAACTGTTAGTGGATACCTATAATGATGTTCCTTATTCAGAAGCGCTTAAAGGCGGTGCTGTATTAAGCCCTAAATATGATGCAGCTGCTGACATTTACAAAGACTTAGCGATTCAATTGGATTCTGCTATCACTTTGATTAATGCAGGTGCTAGTGTAGTAGGAGTTAAAGTTCCTAGTGCAACTCAAGACGGCTTATTTGGAGGAGATGCTACTAAATGGAAAAAATTAGCGAACACAATTAAATTAAGAATCTTAGTTAGAGGTAATGGCAAAGTAACTTTTGCGAATACTACTTTTAGCTCTGATGGTTTCTTAACTACGGACGCTATGATTAATCCAGGTTATACAAGAGACAATGGTAGACAAAATCCTAAGTGGAACACATGGGGATGGAGTTATACTGGTGCTGCTGGTAACAAAGCTTGGATGCCATCTACGTATGCATTAACTTTCTACAATGGAGCAAAATTATCAGATGGTGGAAGATACAAAGCTATGTATTACCAATATCCATCTACTCCTACTAACCAATTAGGTCAAGAAACTAACTCTACAGTTACCATCGCTCCTAGCCCAGAAGGAAGTTTCTGGTATCCAGGAACTGATCGTGCTGGTACATCTGCAGGAAATTCTACTGGGGCTTTAAAAGGACCCAATGCAGGTATGCCATTGATCACAGCTGCTGAAAGTTATTTCTTACAAGCAGAAGCTGCAGTTAGAGGAATTATTACTGGAACAGCCGCTACCTTATTCAATAATGGTATCACTGCTTCATTCAAATATGTATATGCATTACCTGATGGAACTTATGCTGCTCCTTTAGCAGATCCAACAACAGATGCAGCTACTTATTTAACTACAAACACGGCTAGTCCATTGGTAAACTTCGCTTTGGCAACTACAACTGCTCAAAAAGTGGAGGCGATTATCACACAAAAATGGATTGCTTTGAATTTTGTAAACAGCGACCAGTCATGGAATGATTACAGAAGAACAGGTTATCCTGCTGTAGTAACTACTGCTGGTGCTAGTGCTGCACAAACATTCGCGTCTAAATTTTCAGAAAGTACAAGACCAGACCGTTTGCCAACAAGAATTTTATACCCACCTAGTGAGGGTTCTTATAATTCAGCAAATGTTCCAAAAGGCATTTCACCTTTTACTTCTCTAATATTTTGGGCTCAATAATTTTTAAATAATATCTAAATGAAAAATATGAAAATAAAAATTTTAGCCTTAGGTTCTTTAGTGTTAATGTTGGCTTCTTGTTTAAAAGAAGGCAAAAAGAACACAGATCCTTCGACAGCTACAAACGTAATTGAGTTGGCGAACACTGGCGACAATACCGCACCTGTGGGTATTGCAGGGTACTACATTGACTTGGGAGTACTTGCAGCTGGTGATAGTGCCAAATTCAATTTAAATGTACATTATACTGGACCAGGTGTTGCACCTTCTGATATAACTGTAACATTGGCTGCAGATGCTGCTACCTTAACAAGTTTCAATACAACCAATGGAACTACAAAGGAAGTACCTCCTGCAACTGTAATTAAGTTTCCTTCGACTGTAGTCATCAAAAAAGGAACAAGCCAAACTACTGTACAAGCTACTGTTACTTTAAGTGCAGACTTCAATTTCAACAAAGCATATGCTTTGCCAATCAAAATTGCAACGGTTAGCACTGGTGTAATCAGTGGAAACTACGGTGCCTCTGTTTATTCTTTTGGTGTAAGAAACAAATACGACGGTGTTTACCGTATGAAAGGTTTCCATACACGTGCTCCTTACACATTCCCTTATGATGTGGAAATGCAAATGAGAACCTTAGGAGCTACTGCAGTAGGCTATTACTGGCCTGAAGCAGGTGCCTTCGGACACCCAATTGGAATTGGACCAGGTAGCCTTTCTTGGTATGGTGGTGCAATTTCGCCAGTAGTGGTATTTGATGCTGCTACAAACATAGTAACCAACATTTACAACCAAGGTGGTTCTACACCAATCGGTATCTATACTGGTGTAGGTTCTGGACAAAGCAGACAAGACGCTACTACAAAGACGATGTATCTTTACTGGAGATACAATAACAACGACTTGAGAGGCTTCTTAGATACTTTGACTTATTTACATGGAAGATAATCTAGGTTAATATTACCTTAAAAGGGCTGTCATTTATTTGACAGCCCTTTTTTGTTGAATGAATTTCGTAGATTTATACAAATATTTACAACATGAAACATTTACTTTTATTTATATGTATAGGCTTTACATTAAACACAATTGCTCAAGACGCAAAATGGATTAAAAATAGAGTGTCCGCTAGTTTGGTGGAAAACTGTGAGAACATCAAAGTGGGTGGTAAAAAAATAAAACACGGAGAGTGTTTTATCATGGATCAGAATGACGCTGAATTAGCAAGAGGTCAATACAAACAAGGAATAAAAGATAGTGTTTGGAATTACTATAATCAAAATGGAGATTTGATTCAAGTATATGATTACACGAATAAGAAATTAATATACAATGTGCCAGATAGAAAAACAATTATTGAGGAAGCATATGTAATTGATACGACTGGATATACCAATGCAAAAATTGTAACTCCAAAGAAATTAGGTGGAGTAAATTACGGCTTCAATCTTTTATACAACGAACGTAATTTACCATTGGCTGTTAAACAACAAACAGACAAAGTCCTTATGGAGTATGTGTTTGCACTTACTGAGACGGGAAAGGTAGAAAGCGTAAGTGTGAATTACACTTCACGTTTTTACAATACAGAAAATCCGCAATCAATTGACGCAAGCATTCCTGATGCTTATGATTTCTTACCAGCTTCTATCAATGGTAAGCCTGTGAAAAGTAAATTTATTTATCAAATTGTAATGGAAGTAAGTCAAGCACGTGATAGAAATTTGTATGCAATTCCAACACAAGGCAGACAGTAAATATTTTTTGTTTAAATTTTAATTAAAAATGTTGAATACAAATTCAACATTTTTTTAATTGAACGACTCCATTTTTATCAATAGTACAAAGGATTTCAGCGTATTATTTTTGTCTGTTTAACTTTTGGCCACTATAATAATTACTTATGTTGGACATTATAAAAAATTATGATTGAAATCTGCCAATTAATTATTAAGTAGTATTTATTTATTCTATTTTCGAACCTTAGAATAACTAAAAACTATAAATATGATGAAACAATTAATTGCGATGTTTTCATTTTTATTTTTATCTGTAATGTCTTTTGCGCAAACAAAAGTGGTTACAGGTAAAGTAACGGATGAAAACGGTGCCCCGGTTTCAAATGTGTCTGTATTTGTAAGAAATACAAACATGGGAACTACAACAAAGGCAGATGGAACGTATTCTATCACTTTGACACAAGCTGCAAAACAAATTTCGTTTTCGGCGGTGGAATACAATACAGCTAGTTTAGCGGTTCCGGCTAATGGTGTATTAAATGTGAAATTGACTGCTCTAGACAACAAGTTGTCTGATGTAGTTGTAGTTGCTTATGGTACTACTAAGAAAAGTAATTTCACAGGTAGTGCAGCGACCATTACTGCTAAAGAATTTCAAGACAGACCTTTAACCAGTGTTGCTAATGCATTAATTGGTGCTGCACCAGGTATTGCAACAACCAGTTCAAATGGTCAGCCAGGTTCATCTCCTGCCATTAGAATTAGAGGTTTCGGATCTATCTCCGCTTCTAATGATCCATTGTACATTGTGGATGGTGTGCCTTTCACATCAAGTATTTCAAATATCAACATGGATGATGTGGAAAGTTTATCTGTATTGAAAGATGCGGCTACTACCTCTTTATATGGTTCTCGTGCAGCCAATGGTGTTGTAATGATTACTACTAAAAAAGGTAAAGTAGGTAGAAACAATGTAACTTTCAAATTCAACTCAAGTATCAATTCTAGAGCCATCCCTGATTACAATAGAGTAGGTGCTGCAGATTACTACCCATTAATGTGGGAGGCATACCGTAACTCATTAGTATACAGAACTGGAGGTTCTACCGTTGCCGCTGCAAGTAATATTGCATCTGGTTTGGTAGCAGGTCAAAATGGTATTGTTGATTTATTAGGTTATAATGCATTCAATGTTCCTAAAAACGCTTTAGTGAATCCAGACGGAACTTTGAATTCAAGTGCAAAATTACTTTATAAAGAAGAAGATTTAAACTGGTTTAATCCAATTACTAGAAACGGTATTCGTAATGACTACAGTTTAAATTTTAGTGGTGGTATGGATAAAACAGACTACTTCGTTTCATTTAACTATCTTAAAGAAGATGGATATATCAATAGATCCAATTTTGAAAGATTTAGTGTGAGAGCGAATGTTAACTCTCAATTAAAATCTTGGTTAAAATCTGGTGTGAATGTGAATTTCACAAAGAGTGGTGGAATGTTTGCTTCTACAGACGGTAGTAACTCCATTGTAAACCCTTTCTTCTTTGCTGCTAGAATGGGTCCAATTTTCCCAGTATACATGTATGACCCAGCAAATCCTGGTAAATATTTATTTGATGCGAATGGTCAAAGACAATTCGACTATGGTAACACTACTGGATTTATTAGACCTGCTGGTGCATATGGTGGTCGTCATACCATTGCAGAAAACTTATTCAGTGATGAGCGTTTTAACCGTAACGTATTTAACGGACGTACTTATGCTGAGTTTAAGTTGTACGAAGGTTTAAAATTCACTACCAATTTTGCTGCTGACATTCAAAACCGTATGGATTTAACCTACCAAAATAAGATTATTGGTGATGGTGCTCCAGCGGGTAGATCCACTAAGCAAAATCAACTGTTGACTAACTACACTTTCAACCAATTGTTAACTTATAACAAAAAAGTGAGCGATCATAATTTTGATGTGTTGTTAGGACATGAAAACTACAGCAACAACGAAGACTTATTATATGGAACAAGACAAGGTCAAGTTGTTGATGGAAACTTAGAGTTGGTAAACTTTACAACTACAACCGACTTAGGTTCTTATCAAGACAACCACACTATTGAAAGTTATTTCGGTAATTTGAAATATGACTTCAATTCAAAATACTTCTTTACATTAGGTGGAAGAACCGACGGAAATAGCCGTTTCGGATCTGCTGTAAGATGGGGTAAATTCTGGAGTACCAGTGCTGCTTGGGTAATCAGCAAGGAGAAGTTTATGGAGAATTTGAAATTTGTAGACTTCTTAAAGTTGAGAACTTCTTATGGTACTACGGGTAACGACGCGGGTATTAGTTACTACGCTTCACAAACCTTATACAATATTGGTCGTAACAATGGATTAAATCCAGGTATCTTACAATCAACAAGTTTAGGTAACGACTCTTTAACTTGGGAGGCAAATGGTCAATTTGATATCGGTTTAGACTTTACTTTATTCAACAATAGAATCAATGGTTCGGTTGAATATTTCCACAGACAAACTAATAACTTATTGTTCAGTGTGCCATTACCAATGTCTAGCGGTTTCAATTCAGTTAGTAAAAATATTGGTGGAATGTTCAACAGAGGTTTTGAGATTCAATTAGATGCTGAAATCATCAGATCTCAAGATTTCACTTGGAAAGTGGGTGTGAACGCTACTACAGTGAGAAATGAAATCACTAAAATGCCACAAAAAGAAATTATTAGTGGTACAAAGAAGTTGATGGTTGGAAAATCTATCTATGATTATTGGTTAAGACAATGGTATGGTGTAGACCCTACTGATGGAGCTGCATTGTTTGTAGTAGATCCTGCTTTAGTGTCTGCTTCTACTTTAAGAGTAACTCCAGGTGGTGATTCAGTTACAACCGATCCAAACAGAGCAAAATATGATTATAGTGGTAGCGCTATACCAGATGTATACGGATCTATCAACACATCTGTTAGATATAAGAAATACACTTTAAGTGTACTTGCTAACTGGCAAATTGGAGGTTTAACCTATGATGATACTTATGCTGCTTATATGCATGCTGGTACTTATGGTGCTTCCTTACATACTGACATGTTAAAAAGATGGCAAAAACCAGGGGATATTACCAATGTACCAAGAATGGACAATGCTCAAACATCGTTCTTTGGAGCAACTAGTACTCGTTTCTTAACAAGTTCATCCTTCTTGAATATTCAGAATGTTACCTTGTCTTATGACCATACATTCGCTTCTAAAAAGCCATTTAACAGTGCTAGGATTTATATCTCAGCTGAAAATTTAAGAATGTTTACAGAAAGATCAGGTATGAACCCATCACAGTCTTTCTCAGGGGTAACGTCAATTGGTTACATACCTGCAGCTGTTTTCAACTTTGGTGTAAACATTAATTTATAATAATTTTTAAATAGAATAAGATGAAATATAAATTTCAAACCTCATTATTACTTGCCATTCTTTTTTTGAGTGCATGTAGTAAAGATTTTCTAGAAACAAAGCCAACCACTCAAGTAGATGCTGGTTCGGCTGTTACCACCGTTGAGAATGCAAAAGCATCCTTAAATGGCATTCATAGATCTATGTTTATGCGTTATAATGACCAAGGCACTTTTGGCCAAGGAACCATTATGATTAATGCCGATGTTTTGGGTGAAGATTATGTATTCAGCGGCCAATCCAATAGTTGGTTCTTAACTGGATACAGATGGATCGATCACCGTAATGCGAACGGCGGTGCTTATTTCCCTTATCAGTTTTATTACAGAATCATTTCTAATGCGAATGTGATTATTAATGGAATTGATAAAACAGTGGGTTTACCAGCAGACAAAAACAATATCCTTGGACAAGCATTGGCTTATCGCGGATGGGCTTATTTTAACTTAGTGCAACTTTACGGTAAGCGTTTTGTTAAAGGGGCTGCAAATGATGGTTTAGGTGTTCCATTGGTATTAACCAATACGACTGAGCCACAAGCACGTGCTACGGTAGCTGAGGTTTATACACAAATCAATAAGGATTTAAATACGGCTGCAGGTATCCTTACCAATACAAGACCTGATAAGTCTAATCTTAATTTAAGCGTGGTATTAGGTATCCAAGCACGTGTTGCCTTAACGCAACAAGAATGGGCTACGGCTGCAAGTAAAGCTGCTGCTGCAAGAGCGGGTTACACTTTAATGTCTACTGCAGCTCAGTTTGCAGATGGATCTTCTACTTGGACCAATCCAGAATGGATGTGGGGAAGCAGTCAAATTGACGATCAAACAGAATATTTCACTGCCTTCTTAGCCTATATTAGTTACAACTTTAACTCTACTAATATTCGTACAAATCCAAAGTTAATTAGCAGAAGTTTGTACAATACAATGGATGCGAATGATTTAAGAAGAGCACTTTGGGTTGTTGCACCAACAACTGCAAATTCAGTTACCCCTCCAGGTGGTATTAGAGTTGCGTACATGAACCAAAAGTTCAAAGCAAAAAGTGATGCCAACTCAGTAGGTGACATGCCTTATATGAGAGCGGCTGAAATGTTTTTAATTGAAGCGGAAGCTTTGGCACGTAACAACGATGAAACGGGCTCAAAAACAGTTTTCACTACTTTTATGAGAACACGTGTTCCTAATTACACTTCTTCTACTGCAACAGGTGCTGCCTATCTTACTGAGATTATGAATAGCAGACGTGTTGAGTTATGGGGTGAAGGTTTCCGTTTCTTTGATTTAAAGAGATTGAATTTGCCATTGGATAGAAACGGCTCTAATCATAACACAGCATTGGCTGTTGCTATGACTGTTGCTGCTGGTGATAATGCATGGCAATGGGTAATTCCACAATCTGAAATCAATGCGAATCCTTTAGTGAAGCAAAATGATTAATGGAATTCATTTCTTACTATAAAAAAAGGTCCCAGTTTTTACTGGGACCTTTTTTTATGATTTGATATTAATTTATTTGAAAGGATAGATTTCCAAAGCCATTTCTAAACAATCCATAGCGGCATGGATATCGTCCTCATTCAATACATAAGCTAGGCGAACCTCATTTTTACCAAGTCCGGGTGAGGTATAAAAACCACTTGCGGGAGCCAACATAAGGGTTGTATGATCTTTTCTAAAGTCGGTTAATAACCATTGACAAAAATGGTCGGTATCGGAAACGGGTAATTTTGCCATTGCATAAAATGAACCTTGTGGTACCTGGCAATACACGCCCTTCATTTTTGATAGCCTAGCAATTAAAACGTCTCTTCTGTTTTTATAGGCCTCTCTAGTAGCATCAAAATAGTCTGCGGGCAAACCCAATGCGGCTTCTCCTGCAATTTGCTCTAAGGTAGGAGGGCTTAATCTTGCTTGTGAAAACTTCATCACCGCTTCAATCACCGCTTTATTTTTGGTCACTAATGCGCCAATACGTGCACCACAGGCAGAGTATTTTTTAGAGAAGGTGTCAATCATAATTACGCGATCTTCTACACCTTCTAAAGTAAGAGTGCTTTTTACCTTTCCGTTGTAACTAAATTCGGTATAGGCCTCATCCGAAAATAAATACAAATCTTTTTCTTTTATTAAGTCTCTGATTTGCAAAAGTTCTTTTTCGCTATAAACATACCCTGTCGGATTATTGGGATTGCAAATAAATATGCCCTTGGTTTTTGTGGTTATTTTTTCTTTAAAGGAATCAATAGGCGGCAATGCAAATCCAGATTCAATGCTAGAAGTAATGGGAATAATTTTAATTCCGGCAGCCATCGCGAAACCAATATAGTTGGCATAAAATGGTTCGGGTACAATTATTTCATCGCCAGCGTCCAAGCATGCCATAAAAGCAAATAAAATACCTTCGCTCCCGCCAATGGTAATTAAGATGTCTTGATAGTCTACATTTATTCCTTTTGAAATATAGTATTCCGCTAATTTTTTTCTAAAACTTAAAATACCTGCACTGTCTGTGTATTCTAATACTTTTAAATGTGCATTGCTCACCGCATCCATCATGATAGAGGGTGTTTCAATATCAGGCTGACCAATATTAAGATGATATACTTTGACGCCTTCTTTTTTTGCAGCATCTGCAAAAGCAGCCAACTTCCTGATAGGGGAAGAGGGCATATTTTTTCCGCGTTCACTAATTGTTATCATTCGAACAAAGATAAGTGCCCGTGGTAGAATAAAAAAGCGCCCCTAAAAATAGAGGCGCTTTATAAAAAAGTTATTGATAAAAATTAACTGTTGTAAGTTAATATCAATGAAAGGAAAGTGATTTGAATGAATTGAGTAAGATCAAATGTAATAAGACTCCTTATTTAATCACTTCTCCTTCAATCATAAGTTCGGTAACTGATTTTTCACCTGCAAATTTCACCGTAACGCGTTTTTTAAAAACCCCTTCATTGGGAGCGGTGTAGGTTACTTTGATAGTTCCTTTTTGGCCTTTTAAAACTGGGTTTTGGTTATAGTCAGGTTGGGTACATCCACATTCCGCATTGGCAAATTCAATCACCGCAGGTTTGCTATTTACATTGGTATAGCTGAATACCACCGACTTGTGAACCCCTTGCTTAATCTTGCCAAAATTGTGGCTTTTTTGGTCAAATTTAATGCTGTTTTGAGCAAAACTGCCCAGCGCAACAACTAAAGCTACCAGGAGCATTTTTATCTTCATATTTGGGGTATTTTGGGTGTTTAAATTCAATCTTTTCTTACAGGATCGGGGTTGGATTCCGCCCTATTTTATAGGCTAAATTATTGAAAATATAGGAATTGTGGCTTTTTATCTGGGATTTGATTTTTATTGCATTCTGACCATTACTTTTGTAAAATGGAATCCAACCCAGCAGCAATCGTTAAACAAGATATGCTCTCTTTTGAGGCATTTCGCAGCTCTGTATTGGCCGACTATCGTGTGGCATTAATTAGCAGAGAAGTGAGTTTATTGGGAAGAAGAGAAGTGTTAACCGGCAAAGCCAAATTTGGCATTTTTGGAGATGGCAAGGAAATTGCACAAGTAGCGTTGGCCAAATTTTTTCAGAAAGGGGATTTCAGAAGTGGATATTATCGAGACCAAACTTTTATGTTTGCTTTAGGGGTAGCCAATACCGAAGATTATTTCTCACAACTCTATGCCGACGTTCACAACGATCCTTATAGTGGCGGAAAAAATATGAATGCGCATTTTGCAACTCCGTTTGTAAATGAAAAAGGAGAGTGGAATGATTTGGTAAATAGATATAATATTTCTGCAGATATCGCTCCTACAGCTGGACAAATGATGCGTGGTTTAGGAATGGCTTTTGCATCCAATTGTTTTAGAGCTTCAAAGCATAAGGAGTTATTTGCGCATTTAAGCAACGATGGTAATGAAGTTTGCTTTTGTACCATTGGAGATGCGAGTACCTCTGAAGGACAATTTTGGGAAACCATCAATGCCGCGGGGGTAGTTCAAGCTCCCTTAGCCATAGTGGTATTTGATGACGGTTATGGGATTTCTGTTCCTACTAGTTTGCAAACAACCAAAGGGTCTATTTCTGAAGCTTTAAAAGGGTTTGAAAAGAAAGAAGGCACCAATGGTATCAAAATATTTACCGTCAAGGGATGGGATTATGCAGCTTTGTGTGAAACCTTTGAACAAGGTATTGCATATACTAGAGCTACCCATATTCCTGTTTTATTTCATGTACAAGAATTAACACAACCTCAGGGGCATTCTACCAGTGGAAGCCATGAGCGTTATAAAACTGCGGAAAGATTAGATTGGGAGAGAGCTTGGGATTGCAATAAAAAAATGAGAGAATGGTTAATTGCAAATGAATTAGCGACCGAAGAAGCTCTACAGGAGCTAGAAATGGAGGTGAAAAAAGAAGTGCGCGATAGAAAGGAATTGGCTTGGTCTAGATATATCACCCCTATTAAAGAAAAATTAAATGAAGGGGTTCAAATTGCATTGAATGGGTTAGAAGGAAAAATATTAGCGGACACAAATGCCATTGTTGCAGAATTAATCAATAATAAAGAGCCTTTAAAAAGAAATATTTTTAGAACCCTGCATACCTTGATTGAGCAAATACCAAATCATCCAAATGCAGCTGCAGTAAATCATTTCTTGTCCACTTACTTGAAAGAAGAAGCTCCTTATTATAGTCGTCATTTATACAATCAAACTCCCAAAAGCACGCTGAATGTTTCAGTTGTAGATCCTATCTACGATGAAAATTCAAAAATCTTAAATGGCTATGAGGTTTTGAATGCTTATTTTGATCAGTTGTTTGAAAACAACCCTTTAGTCTATGCTTTTGGTGAAGACTTAGGAAATATTGGGGATGTGAATCAGGGCTTTGCAGGATTGCAAGCCAAGCATGGTGCTGATCGCATTTTTGATACCGGTATTCGCGAACAATCTATCATGGGTCAAGCACATGGAATGGCGCTACGTGGATTAAGACCCATTGCAGAAATACAATACTTGGATTATTTATTATATGGCTTGCAAACTTTAAGTGATGATGTTGCCACTTTGCACTATCGTAGCAATGGACAACAAAGTAGCCCTGTGATTATTCGTACCAGAGGACATCGATTAGAGGGTATGTTTCATAGCGGTTCTCCCATGGGCATGATCGTTAATTCATTAAGAGGTATGTTTGTTTGTGTGCCAAGAAACATGGTGCAAGCAGTTGGTATGTACAATACTTTATTAAAAGGGAATGACCCTGCTTTATTGATTGAGTGTTTAAATGGGTATCGTTTAAAAGAGACCATGCCTAATAATATTGGTGAATTCACCGTACCATTGGGTAAGCCTGAAATTTTAAGAGAAGGTCAAGATATTACCATTGTTTCCTACGGCTCCACATTAAGAATTATAGAAGATGCTGCCATTAGATTAAGTTCAATGGGCATTGACTGTGAAATCATTGACGTACAAACTTTATTGCCTTTTGACATCAATCATCAAATAGTGGCATCTCTTAAAAAAACCAATCGCATTGTCTTTGTTGATGAGGATGTAGAAGCTGGGGCATGTGCATATATGTATCAACAAGTGATTGAAAAGCAAGGTGGGTATAGATGGTTAGATGTAGCAGCAAGAACCGTTTCGTCTAAAGAACATCGTCCACCATTTGGTAGTGACGGAGATTATTTCTCTAAACCCAATACTGAAGAAGTAATTAGAGTGGTTAGTGAGATGATGGCAGAGTAGATAAAGAGTAGCCCTCTAATTTTTGAGTATGCTCTAAAGAGCCCAGTCTTAGTCTTACTTTTACTTTGGTTTGTTTTTCAAAAGCCCTTTCTGCGTTACAAAAAAATCCTGTTTTAGTCGTGTAGTAATTTGCAGGAACCTTTGTTTCTTGTGCAATCGCATACTTATTAAACACAGGTCTAGTGGTGTCTTTAGCGATTGGGAAAAGGCAACCTGCGAATAATATGTTTATAAAAATATTCATCTTAAAGTTTGATCAATCCGGTATCCATTAAGGATTGGGAGTCAAAGGAGACCCCATTTTAACTTGCACTTGAATACGCTTTTCCTTTTTTAGTGGATCCAACTTATAAGGCATTGCCTTTTTATTTGTCACGGTATTTGTGGAGGTTTTCGAATCTATATTCATCGAATACATATTAAATACAGGCCTCGTAGTGTCTTTTACTTTTGGCAAAAGATATACAGCGAAAAATATGATGTTTAATATTTGCAAACTATCTATAAATTACTAAATGAGATATGAATAAGGATTTCGAAAAATATTTGATTCTTTGAATAAATCTACCCCATGTTGTGGAACACCTTATTCACGTCCTCGTCTTCTTCTAATCTTTCAATTAATTTACTCACTTCCTCTGCTTGTTCATCACTCACTGGAACGGTGGTTCCAGGTATCCATTCAAATTCGGCACTGATTACGTTTAATTTCTTTGCCTCTAATTCTTTTTGCAAATTACCAAAATCGGTAAAGGCACATCTTAATACTAAGATAGGATTTCCATTATCGTCTGTACTATCTCCTAATTCGTCTAAACCGTGATCGATTAATTCTAATTCCAAATCATCCATAACCAATCCTTCTGGGTTTAATTTAAATACGCCCATTTTCTTAAACTGAAAACTCACGCTTCCACTGTTACCCATGGCACCACCCCCTTTGTTAAAATGACTTTTTACATTGGCTACAGTTCTTACATGATTGTCGGTTGCAGTCTCTACTAATATAGCCACACCGTGAGGTGCATATCCTTCGTACAAAATTTCTTCATAGTTACTGGTGTCCTTGCCCATCGCACGCTTAATCGCTGCTTCCACTCTATCCTTTGGCATGCCCGCACTACGTGCATTTTGATAACATCTTCTTAAAGCTGGATTATCATCCGGATTGGGTCCACCTGCTTTTACAGCAATTACAATTTCTTTACCAATACGGGTAAATTGTTTTGCCATACGGTCAAATCGCTTGAACATGGTGGCTTTTCTAACTTCAAAAATACGTCCCATAGTAATTATTTAAGGTCTGCAAAAATAAGGCAAAAAAAATAGCCAGACAATTCAGTCTGGCTATTCTATGGTAAAACCGGGAAATTGTTCCCTAGTTTAATTTACTGTGTTTACGGCTGTATACAAAGTATACTAATAGTCCTAAAGCCATCCATGCAAAGGCTACTTTTAGGGTTTGAGCGTCCAAGGCAAAAATCATTGCCAAGCAAATCACTGCCCCTAAAATGGGAACCAATGGCACTAACGGTGTTTTAAATGGTCTAACCATTTCAGGTGATTTCACGCGTAATATCCAAATACCTGCACTTACCAATACAAAGGCAAATAAGGTACCAAATGAAGTTAAGTCACCTGCAACGCTACCTGGTACAAATGCTGCAAAGGCACCTACAAATATGAATAGGATCCAGTTGGATTTATACGGGGTACGATATTTAGGGTGAAGATCTGAAAATGCTTTTGGCAATAAACCATCATTTGACATAGAGTAAAATACACGTGATTGACCCATTAACATTACTAAAATTACAGAGCTAAAGCCAGCTAAGATAGCTACTGTAACTGCTGTCGCTAACCAGCCATATCCCGTCATATAAGTAGAGATAGCATAGGCTACGGAAGCTTCACGTCCTTTTAAAGGATCCACAAAGTCTGTCCAAGGAGCAACCCCTGTTAAAACGTGACCAAATAAAATGTATAAAATGGTACATACTACTAAAGATCCTAAGATACCAATTGGCATATCTCTTTTTGGATTTTTTGCTTCTTGAGCCGCTGTTGAAACTGCGTCAAAACCAATAAAGGCAAAGAACACAATCGCAGCACCACCTAATACGCCACCCCAGCCATGTTTGAACACGCCTGAGTAATCAGCGACTACTTTGCCGGCATTATCTAAAACAGGAGGTTGGTTGGCAGGAATTAAATAAGGAGTATGATTTTCTGGACGAATAAATTGCCATCCAATAATGATGAAAATTAATACGATAGCCACTTTTACAAATACGATAATCGCATTTACAATAGCCGATTCTTGCGTTCCTTTAATTAACAATAAGGTCAATAACAATAGAATAACTAAAGAGGGTGCATTCATTATACCGCGGTGCAATACCCCCGCACTATCCGTTATGCTTTCAAAAGGGGAGTGGCTCCATTCATAGGGAATGGCTCCTCCAAGTAGCTTGTTTAAATACTCACTCCATGCAATGGAAACAGTAGCTGCACCCAATGCATATTCCATAATCAAAGCCCAACCAATAATCCAGGCTACGGTTTCACCCATAGTTACATATGAATAAGCGTAAGCGCTCCCTGAAATTGGGATCATGGCAGCAAATTCTGCATAACATAAACCAGCAAATGCACATCCAATGGCAGCCACAATAAATGATATGGTTACTGCAGGGCCCGCAGCTTGTCCAGCAGCAGCAGCTGTTCTTACAAATAGGCCTGCACCAATAATGGCACCCACACCTAATGCAATTAAATTACCCGCACCTAGGGTACGTTTCAATCCTTTTCCACCATCTTCAGCTTGCGCCAACATAGCA
>JACCDW011604259.1_pt1 | contig 21255 bp, 31 predicted proteins | sample 7449781 | NCBI WGS metagenome assembly JACCDW01 (sample SAMN15323449, study PRJNA562643) | freshwater metagenome | isolation source: river surface water | place: USA:Blue River Watershed | collected 2017-08-18
TATGGACCCACAGCAAATTGCTGCACAGGGTCAAGCTGAGTTAGCAGCCGATACAGCAGGTGCAGCAACTGATAATGCGCCAACATCACCGGCAATTTCAAATGCTTCACCAGAGTCTGGTGATATTGCGGATAATCAACCTATCAAAGGTGATTTAAGTTTGAAAGAGAATTATTCTCCGTCAATGAGAATGATTAAAAGAGTATTATAAATATTTTATGGCAATTTGGAGAACAAAATGGAAAATGAAAACATTAGAGCAGTAGTAGATAATGCATTTACTGATAATGCGGTAGAAATGCGTAATGCATTATATAATGCAATCAATGATAAAATTTTTGCTGCTATTGATGCAAGAAAACAAGTTGTTGCTCAGAATTTAATTAATTCATACGAAGAAGATACCGATACAGAAGAAGTAGAAACAAACACCGAAACAGAAGAATGAAAAGCCTAAAAGATTTTCTTCAAAAGGAGTATATTAAAGAAGACGGATCACCAGATACGAATGGTGACGGCAATCTTTCTCCTATGGAGTTACATAATCATTTAGATATTCAAAAAAGGGGTTTTGTTGATTTAGGTGATTATGCGGCTCATGTGATGTTTCACGCACATCATCCGGAATATTTGGCAGATATTGCAGAAAAATTTAATGATATTCAAAGAAGACATGCTGCGGGTGAAGATGTTTCTCCAAATGATCCTTTGATGAATAAGTTGAAGAACAAGCAAACCTTGGTGGCTACGGACCATCCTGTCATGGAAGGAAAGAGTTCCAAATCGAAAGAACTTGATCCGCCGGCCGTTTTGATTATGCGTAGAAAATCGGTACGTCAGTTTCCAAATGGTCAAAGAGTTGCACTTTATTATGTTGATAAAATCAATAAGTATGTAACAGTTCCATATGAAGATATGCAATGGTCCACGGCTGATGAAGAAACAGTTTTTGACAGAGTTAAAGATTGTATTAAAGAAAATAAAAAAATTGTAGTCGAACATCTGGACGGTTCAACATCGGAAGTAACTCCACAAATGGCAAATAAGATGATGGAATTGTACAAAAAAATTAATGAGGCCAACAAAGCAAAAATGAAAGATATGCTTGAAGCCAGTGCAAAACATTTTCAAGCTATATCAAAGTTTTCTAAGGAATAAAAATGCCAAACGTATATGCAATTAATGTATTAAAAGACGATACACAACATGCCGTTATTAAACTGACTGGCAAGTTTGATGGTTCGGGTCAAGAATCAAATACAGCACGTATTGTTGCTAACACTTTATATGGTGCATTAGCAACTAACGGTTTTCTTGTAGCCAACACACAAGGCGGTTCCGCAAACACCACATTGCCATATTATGGTTTGTCTATAAACCGTTTGTGGTATGATTGTTCTGCAACTGCAAATGCTGATGTGGAATTGTATTGGACTGCAACCGCATCAAACACGGCATTCTTCTTGAATGGTAATGGTGAATATGATGGTGCTGGTAACTGGATCACAATTCCAAATCCAACAGCAGGCGCAGCAGGTTCAAATGGAAATATTGGTATTACCACACGCGGTATGATGAATGGAGATAGTTACACAATTATTTTAGAGCTACGTAAAGACAACGCATATTATCAGCGTGGCCAATTCAATGATCCTGCTGCATTTAACTATGGTCCAAATTACTCATTAAGACCATAATGAAATTGATAGATTGTATTATCTCTGGCAACCTTGATAGAGCCAGAGAATTGATAGAGTCTAGGTTGGTTGAAATTGCCAATCAAAAAATAAGTGAACTGAAGAAAAAAATTGCAGCCGAACAATATGAAAAAATGGGTGTTGAGCTTGATGAAGCAAACATCCAAAAGATGGGAAGAACGAAACTAATACGTGTACGTATACGTGCAGGTAAGGTACAAAGAAGAAGAAAGGTATCTTCAGTTCCGGGTTATACGTTCAGGGGCGGAAAAATGGTTAGAATGTCCGCATCTGAGAGGAGAAAGAGAAAATTAGGTGCCCGTAAGGCAAAATTTAAAAGAAGAAGCAAAATGTCTCAGATACTTAGAAAAAGAAGAATGTCTCTGAGAAAAAGAAAGGCAATGGGAGTAAGATGAAATTAATTAAAGAAATTACCGAAACCGTTAGCTATCTGACCGAAGAAGCAGATGGTAAAAAAGTCCTTCACATTGAAGGTCCATTCCTTGTTGCCGAAAAGAAAAACAAAAATGGTCGTATCTATGAATTCAATACATTGAGAAAAGAAGTTCATAGATATACTGAAGATTATATCAATAAGAATCGCGCCTTTGGAGAATTAGGTCATCCAGACACACCAACTATTAATTTAGATCGTGTATCACACATGATTGTTGGTTTGAGAGAAGATGGCAATCAGTGGGTAGGCAAAGCAAAGATTCTTGATACACCAATGGGTAACATTGCAAGAAACCTTATTGAAGGTGGAGCACAATTAGGTGTTTCTTCCAGAGGTATGGGTTCTTTAAAAATGGTCAACGGAGTTAACGTTGTTCAACCCGACTTTTATCTAGCCACAGCGGCAGATATTGTAGCTGATCCTTCTGCACCAGGAGCTTTTGTTCAGGGTATTATGGAAGGTAAAGAATGGATGTTAGTAGACGGTAAGTGGACCGAAGTTCATCTTGAAGAAGCTGTACAACAAGTACGTAAAGCTTCACGTAAAGAAATCGAACAAGTAAGTTTACACATCTTCGAAAACTTTCTTAAAAAATTGTAATATTATAAATATCCACACACGAAACCAAGGAGAGTTTTAAATGGTTAAAAAGTTTAATTTATCTGAAGCTGCCGCTGACATTCTAAGTAAAAGCATCGCTTCTGCAAAAAAAGGAACCGAAGGTCCTTCTAAGCTTCCTACATCTGTAGTTGCAGGACAAAAAGACGTTGGTGAAATCGGTACTCAAGTTACCAAAACAACCGATGGCGGTCCAGACGCTTCTAAAGGTGTTGCATCAGCTACGCCACCAGGAGCAACACCACCAGTTGGTGCTGAACCAATGAAGAAGTTAAAAGGTCAACCAGCAGAATCTGGTTCTGTTGAGCATCCAGAAGGCAAACCAGGTCGTCAAATGATGCAACAGAATCCTGGTGCAACCTTCCAACAGTACGAAGAAGAAGAACGTGACGAAGAAATTGTTGCCGAAGCTGAAGAAAAAGAAAAAGATGAAGGCCACGAAGACGAAAAACAAGACAAAGCCATGATGAAGAAAATGATGGCTAAGAAAAACATGAAAGAAGATATCGATGCATTGTTGCAAGGTGAAAATCTTTCTGAAGAATTTGTTTCTAAAGCTACCACAATTTTCGAAGCTGCCGTTATGTCACGTGTAGAAGAAATTGCTGAAGAAGTTGAGTCACAACTACATGAGCAATTTGAACAAGCAGTTGAAGAACTTAAAGAAGATTTTGCCAACAAGATCGATGACTACCTAAACTACATGGTAGAAGAATGGATGGAAGAAAACCAATTGGCAATCGAGTCCGGTCTACGTGCTGAAATCGTAGAAGACTTTATTGGTGGTTTACGTAATCTATTTGCCGAACACTACATCGACATTCCAGAAGAAAAAGTTGATGTTGTCGAAGAAATGGCATCAAAGGTTGAAGAACTTGAAGGCAAATTGAACGAAGAAATTCAAAAGTCTATTGAGTTCCGTAAAGAAATCAATGAACATAAAAAAATTCAGGCCATACAAGCAGTTTGTGAAGGCCTAACGCAGACTCAGGTAGAAAAACTTAAGTCACTCGCAGAGAGTGTTGAGTTTACTTCTGAGGAAGATTTCGCTGAAAAAATCAATACATTGAAAGAAGCTTATGCTCATTCTAATGTTAAGCCAGCCGAAAAATCTGCCCTGGAAGAAGGCGTTGAAGTCCCAGAAGATAAGCCTGCTAAAGCATCCGCTGATCCTCTGATTAACGCTGTCGTTAATTCAATTTCAAAATCTGTGCAAAAATAAGCACATAATTTAAACATAGGAGTTACTTAAATGTTTTTATCTGAAGAACTAAAACAAAAGTGGCAACCAGTTCTGGAACATCCAGAACTAGAAGCTATTAAAGATCCATACAAGAAAGCTGTTACAGCTATGGTTCTTGAGAACCAATCTCAAGCTATGGCATCTGACCGCGCTCAAATGGGCATGTTGAATGAGACCACCTCCACTGGTCCTTCAAATGTTACTGGTGCTGGCGTTCAAAACTTCGACCCAATCTTAATCAGCTTGGTTCGTCGTGCATTACCAAATCTTATCGCTTATGACGTTGCTGGCGTTCAGCCAATGACTGGTCCTACCGGTTTGATTTTCGCAATGCGTGCTAAGTATGGTGAGAACATGACTGCATCTGGCAGAGAAGCTTTCTACAACGAAGCTAACACTCAGTTTGCTGGTATCGGTTCCGACACCAACCGTTTCGGTTTTGCTAACAACACCACTGGTGACACACTCACCAATCCAGTTGGCAACGGTTTCACCACAGCTAACACCTTCACAACTGGTATTGGCATGCCTACGGCTACTGCTGAATATTTGGGTTCAGAACAAAATACCGCATTCGGTCAAATGGCATTTAGCATTGAGAAGGTTACTGTTACCGCTCAGTCACGTGCATTGAAAGCTGAATACTCACTAGAACTTGCACAAGACTTGAAAGCAATTCATGGTCTTGACGCAGAAACAGAATTGTCAAACATTCTGTCTACTGAGATTCTTGCTGAAATTAACCGTGAAGTTATCCGTACAATCTACACTGTTGCTAAGAACGGTGCTCAGTATGGTACAACCACACCTGGTACATTCGACCTAGACACCGACTCTAACGGTCGTTGGTCAGTTGAACGTTTCAAAGGTTTGATTTTCCAAATTGAACGCGATGCTAACGTCATTGCTAAAGAAACTCGTCGTGGTAAAGGTAACGTTCTGATCGTTTCTTCAGACGTTGCTTCTGCTATGGCTATGGCTGGTGTTCTACAGTACACTCCTGCATTGTCTGCTGACTTGCAAGTTGATGACACTGGTAACACCTTCGCAGGTTTGTTGCATGGTCGTATCAAGGTCTACATTGACCCATACTTCGGTGGCTACACTTCTAACCAAGAATTGGTAACAATCGGTTATAAGGGTTCTTCACCATACGATGCAGGTTTGTTCTACTGCCCATACGTTCCTCTACAAATGGTTCGTGCAGTTGACCAGTACACCTTCCAACCAAAGATTGGCTTCAAGACTCGTTACGGCATGGTTGCAAACCCATTTGCTGGCGGCTCTAACGTTGATCTAGGCCAGTTGTACTCTAAGCGCAACACCTACTATCGTATTTTCCGCGTTGCTAACTTGATGTAATTTCAAGTAGTTAGAACCACCATAGAGTGGGCTTTACAAGAGGAGCAGAAATGCTCCTCTTTTTTTATGGTTCCTAAATACTCCACAAGGAGAAAAACATGGCTACAGGATCAACAAATAGACCAGAAAATACCAATCTATTACAACCAACAAAGTTTCTAATGACTTTTCCGGAAATTACAGATACAATGTATTTCTGCCAAAAAGTTAACTTACCTGGTATCTCACTAGACTCTCCTGTACATGTTACTCCAAATTTAGATTTATATGTTTCTGGTACAAAAATAACCTACAATACATTTGATATGGAATTTTTAGTTAATGAGGATATTTCAGCTTGGTTGGTTTTGTACAAATGGATGGTAGACTTATCTTCAGTTGAAAAATCATTCAACATGAGGAAAAATAAGCAAAGCACACTTACCATAATGTCTAATCAGAATAATCCAAAACTTCGTGTGAATTTTATTAATATTTTTCCCGTTTCTGTTGGAAGCTTAGACTTTGATACCACATTATCCGCAGAAGAACACATTTCAGCCTCGGCATCTTTCCGTTACGACTACTTTACAATTGAAAAGCTTTTGTGATATAATGTAGTTTTATAATGGAGTTGTTATGGAAAATCTTGAACAAATTATTAAATACTGGGATGAAGATTCGGTTATTGACTCAACAGAGCCTGGCAAAGAACTGCTGAAAATACCCCAACTACATAATAAGTATTTAAAGATTCTTATTAAACATAGGCTAGCCATCAAAAGAATCAACTTTGATTATGCAAGATTGCGTAAAATCAAAGAAGAATATTATAGCGGCAGTTTATCTAAAGAAGAATTAGATGAGAATGGATGGGAACCTTTTTTGTTAAATGTAAAAACAAAACAAGGAATTGAAAGATACATAGACTCCGATGCAGACTTGATTCGTTTGATGGAGAAAAAAATGTATCATGATGAAGCAATTTCTGTGTGTGAATCTATTTTACAAGAACTTAAAAGCCGTACTTTCCAATTGAGAGATTATATTTCATGGGAAAGATTTATAGGTGGAAACTAAGCTAACAGTAATAAAACAAAATGAAGCATATGTGAAGATTGTATGTGACAGAAGCACAGCACAAGAACTTTCAGATTACTTTACATTCTTTGTTCCAGGTTTTCAATTTACTCCGGCATTCAGAAACAAAATCTGGGATGGTAAGATACGTTTATTTGATTTAAGGTCTTATCAAATTTATCATGGGTTACTAACATACATTGAGACATTCTGTAACGAAAGAAGTTACATTTTAGAATACGGTGATCCAAGACCAGACTTAACAGATGATTATTCGGAATATCATGCTGACAAGTTTATCAAAGAACTTAATGTACAGTCAAGAGGTAAAAGCATTGAAGTCAGAGATTATCAAAAGTCTGCCTTTATATCAGCAATGCGTAATTTACGAAGCCTGTTTATATCTCCCACAGCATCAGGCAAATCTTTAATAATATATTTAATAATCAGACAACTCTCGGATTACAAAAAATGTAAGAAAGGTTTGATTATTGTTCCAACCACATCATTGGTGGAACAATTATACAATGATTTTGCAGATTACTCGTCGGCAAACGGTTTCGATGTTTCAGAAAATGTACATAGAGTTTATCAAGGCAGAGATAAGGTTTCTCAATTGCCTATAATCATTTCAACTTGGCAATCAATTTACAATCTTCCCGAAGATTACTTCAAACAATTTGACTTTATTATAGGTGATGAGGCACACCTATTTAAAGCACAATCTCTTACCAAAATAATGTCTCAGTGCATCAATGCCAAATATAGAATTGGTTTGACAGGCACATTAGACGGTACAAAAACACACAAGTTGGTTTTGGAAGGATTATTTGGTGCTGTAACTAAAGTAACAACGACCAAAGAGTTGATGGACAACAAACAACTGGCAGAATTTAGTATCAAATGTTTGGTGCTTAAACATGACGATGAAATATGCAAGTTGATGAAAGATAAAACTTATCAAAAAGAACTTGAATATTTGGTACTAAACGAATCACGAAATAAGTTTATAAAAAATCTTGCGGTATCTTTGAAAGGAAATACATTAATTCTTTATCAATTTGTTGACAAACAAGGTAAAATCCTGTATGATATAATTTCCAATACCAAAAATATTGGTGAAAGGAAAGTTTTCTTTGTCTATGGTAACACAGACGCTGATACTAGAGAACAAGTTAGAAAAATTACAGAAGAAGAAAAAGACGCAATCATTGTGGCAAGTTATGGTACTTTCTCTACAGGAATTAACATAAGAAACTTACACAATGTAATATTTGCATCACCTTCAAAATCAAGAATAAGAAATCTACAATCAATAGGTCGTGGGCTTAGACTTGGTGATAATAAAACAAAAGCTGTGTTGTATGATATAGCAGATGATTTGAGGTATAAAAACCATATGAATTTTACATTGAAACACTTTGTAGAAAGAACAAAGATATATAATGAAGAAAAGTTTTCCTACAAACTCTATAAGATAGGGCTAAAACATGGAAATAATTAAAATTCTAAGACTCATCACCGGTGAAGACATTATTTGTTACACCGAAAGATATCAAGATGAAATCATTGTGCGTTCTCCTATGGAAGTTTACACTAAAATAAATTCCAAAACGGGTAATGAAATACTATCTTTAAACAATTGGCTTCCGTTTTCCATACTAAAGAATAATGAAACTACCATTAAGGTAAGAGATATTCTTTGCACTATGGAACCTTCTTCTGATCTTAGTGAATATTATGAGAATGCAATTTCTACAATGGATAAAACTATGGATGATGTTTCTAACACATCAGCTTCTGACGAAGCTGAGATGAAATCTCAGATGTTAAAAGCTTTCTTACAGAATCTGGATCCAAAAGAATTTGGAACCATCCAATAACTAATTACTTGCAGAGTCTACATACTGGACTGTACAGGCTTGTCAAGTGAAAATCAAGAGAAAAAATGGTGAATATGACAACAAATACCAAGAAACACTACATTAACAATGCCGATTTTTGCAAAGCTTTGGTTGAATACAAAGAGTTGGTAGAGTTGGCAAAGAAAGAATGCAAAGATAAACCACGAATTCCAAATTACATTGGAGAATGTTTTCTTAAAATTGCCGAAGGACTTTCACACAAACCAAACTTTATCAACTATACCTACAGGGATGAAATGGTTGCTGATGGTGTGGAAAATTGCTTGATGTATTTCGAAAACTTCGATACCACCAAATCAAGTAATGCATTTGCATATTTTACCCAAATTATTTACTATGCCTTTTTGAGAAGAATTCAAAAAGAAAAAAAACAAATGTATGTCAAATACAAGTCTACAGAACAATTTGGTATCTTAGAAGAAAACGAAATGATGGGTTATGATGATGTGATAGTCAAACCTTTTGAAATGTATGATAACATTTCGGAATTTATTGAGAACTTTGAAGAAACAAAGAAGAACAAAAAGGCGGCAAAAAAGAGTAAAGGTATAGAAAAATTTTTGGAGTGAATATGAGAAACAATATGAAAATAGGATTTACTTGTTCATGTTTTGATCTTTTTCATGCTGGGCATGTAATGATGTTGAAAGAAGCAAAGACTCAATGTGATTACCTAATTGTTGGGTTGCAAACCGATCCTACCTTAGATAGACCACAAAAAAACAAACCTGTTCAATCTGTTTTGGAAAGGTTCATACAGATTGATGCTTGCAAGTATGTAGATCAAATTATACCATATGCAACGGAAAAAGAGTTGTTGGACATATTGACTTCTTATCCAATTGATGTTAGAATTATTGGAGAAGAATATCGTGATAAGCAATTCACGGGATACAATCTTCCTATGGAAATCTACTTCAACAGTAGACAACATAGTTTTTCTACAACAGAGTTGCGTCAAAGAGTTTTTGATGCATCCTTGGATCCAAAAAATATTAAAGTGTGGAAGCCCATTAATGTGAATGAATTGAAAGAATAATGAAAGTTGCTTTAATTACCGATCAACATTTTGGTGCTAGGAATGACTCGCTTCATTTTTTGGACTTCTATGAAAAGTTTTATAGTGAAACTTTCTTTCCTACACTGTTGAGTGAAGGCATCAAAACTGTTCTGATTCTTGGTGACACCTTTGATCGTAGGAAATATGTAAACTTCTATTCGCTGCAAAGAGCCAAAAGAATGTTCTTTGATCCATTAGCAGCGAACAAGATAGAAGTTTACATGTTGGTGGGTAATCACGACACATATTACAAAAATACCAACAATGTAAATTCACCAAATTTGTTGTTAGATGATTATGATAATATATTCACAATATCGGAACCACAAACACTAACGATTGCAGGTAAGTATGATATTGCAATGATGCCATGGATTTGTGCTGAAAATTATGAAGACTCCATGTCGTTGTTAAAATCTACAACATCACCAATCTGCATGGGTCATTTTGAGATTGAAGGTTTCCAGATGTATCGTGGTGCTCCTTCACATGAGGGGCTTGAACCTAAACTGTTTGAGAAGTTTCATATGGTGTTTTCTGGGCATTATCACCATAAGTCCAGCAAAGGTTCTATTCACTATCTTGGCAATCCTTATGAACTAACCTGGCAAGACTATGATGATCCTAGAGGGTTTCATATCTTTGACCTTGAAACCCATGATTTGGAATTCATTAAGAATCCAAATAGCATTTTCAAAAAGGTTGTTTACGACGACAAAACAAATAGTATCAAAGAGATATCCGAAATGGATCTTTCCGTATACAAAAATTCTTATGTAAAAGTTGTTGTCGCTAATAAAACAAATCCATACTTGTTTGATGTTTTTGTTAACAATTTGTATCAAGCAAGCCCAATTGATATTACGATTGCAGAAGATTTGGTTGAAATTGAAGATGTGGAAGATGTGGATCAAACAGAAGATACTACCACAATTTTAAACAAATATGTGGATAATTTGGCTACCGACCTGAATAAAGATAAATTGAAAACTCTATTGAGAGAGTTGTATGTTGAAGCATTGAACGGAGATAATGAATGATCTTATTCACCAAGATAAGGTGGCGTAATTTTCTAAGTACCGGAAACGCATTTACTGAAATTGATCTAACAAAGTCCACAAATACCCTAATCATTGGGCAAAACGGTGCAGGCAAATCAACCATACTTGATGCACTGACCTTTGGTTTGTTTGGTAAACCATTTCGTAAGATTAACAAACCACAACTGGTAAACTCAATCAACAGTTCAAACACAGTTGTTGAGATTGAGTTTACGATAGGAAAAAAACAATACAAAGTTGTTCGTGGTATGAAACCAAATGTGTTTGAGATTTTTTGTGATGATGTTTTGGTAAATCAGGACGCCAAAGCCAAAGACTATCAAGAACACCTAGAGAAGTTTATTATCAAACTAAACTATAAATCTTTCACTCAAGTGGTTGTTCTTGGTTCAGCATCGTTTGTTCCTTTTATGCAACTGTCGGCTTCTGACCGTAGAACTATCATTGAAGAACTTTTGGATATCGGCATCTTTTCTTCAATGAATGTTCTTGTGAAAAGTCGCCTTACTACCATAAAAGATGGTCAAAAAGATAATGAATACAATATTAAATTGACTGATGAAAAAATAAATCTACAGAAACAAAATATTGAAGAACATAAAAATAATCATTTAGTTGAAATCAACAAAAAGGTTAAAGAAGTTACCGACAATGACGCATATCTGGATAAGGTAACAAAAGATATTGGATTGATACAGAAACACATACAGCAATTGAACAACAAGATTTTGGACAAAGCTACGGTTGAATCCAAGAACACAAAAATTATAACACTACAATCTAAGTTTGGTGACAGCATCAAAAAGCTGAATAAAGAAATTTCATTTTATGAAACGAATGACAACTGCCCAACCTGTCAACAAACAATTGCCTCAGAAACAAAAGATCAACAAGTATCTAATAAGAAAAATAAAATCACTGAAATACAGGACGCCAATTCTAAATTGAATGGTGAATTGCAAAATGTGGTGAACAGATTGAATGAAATTGAAGCGATTCAAAAACACATCAATGCACACAATTCGGAAGTAATCAAACTGAATACACAGATTACAAGTACCAATTCTTACAATCGTAGATTGTTAAAAGAAATAGAAGAACTGAGAAACCGTTCAAGTTCAAATGAAAACGAAAATGAAAAGTTGAAACTTTTAAATGAAGAATTGGAAAAATGTAAAACACTTGCCAAAGAACTTTCGGTTGAAAAACAATATTATGAGTTTGCATCAACATTGTTAAAAGATACTGGTATCAAAACTAAGATTATCAAACAGTATTTGCCAGTTATGAACAAACTGATTAACAAATATTTGACGGCAATGGACTTCTTTGTAAATTTCAATCTAAATGAAAACTTTGAGGAAACAATTAAGTCTAGACACCGTGATGAATTCTCGTATGCATCTTTCTCTGAAGGTGAAAAGATGCGTATTGATTTGGCTCTACTTTTCACATGGCGTCAAATTGCCAAGATGAAGAATTCAGTTAATACCAACCTATTGATTTTGGATGAGGTATTTGATTCTTCTTTGGATGGTGTTGGTACGGAAGAATTCTTGAAACTTTTGAACAGCCTAGATACTAAGACAAATGTGTTTGTTATTTCTCATAAAGGTGACCAACTGTTTGATAAATTTCGGAGTGTAATTAAATTTGAGAAAAAGAATAACTTTTCACAGGTAGCAAAATGAGTAATGAAAATTTAGATGTAATTAGTATTAATACAGATTCTTGGAAAAATGAACTTGCCATCGAGCAGATCAAAATTGAAACCTTTCCGTTGGTACCAGAAACACATCCTGCATTAAAGAAGGTTTTACCAGAATTTGATTTCAATAATCCGCCCGTTGAACCAAATAAATTTGCCAGTTCTTTAGTGGAAACATGCAAGAAACATAAAGGTTTAGGATTATCCGCCAATCAATGTGGATATGAATATCGTGTTTTTGTGATGGGCAATGAAGAAAATTATGTTGCATTCTTTAATCCTAAAATTCTAAATGTTTCCTTGGACACCACAAAAATGGAAGAAGGATGCCTAAGCTTTTTAGACCTTTTCATTTCCGTGGAAAGACCTTCCGCAATTGAAGTGGAATACCAAGACTTTACGGGACAAAAGAAAACTGCAAAGTTTACCGGTTTAACTGCTCGTTGTTTCCAACATGAGCTTGACCATTTGAACGGAATATTGTATACTCACCTGACAAAACCACTGGCGTTGCAAATGGCAATGAAAAAACGCAACAAATTGACCGAGCAGCGCCGCAAGATTCAAAAACAACTTATGAGTAAAGTGAAGAATGTCTCAAAACAATTGGCCGGAATACGTTAACAAACACTGGAAAGAGTGGAGAGAAATCACTCCCTCCACTAAGACAATTGATGAAGCAGAATTAAAAAAGATTCTTGTTGAAGATTTGACATATGCATCCCAAATGGATGTTAAAGAATACACTTTGTACCAGAAATGGTGTGAAGTACAAGAAAAATATCCAGCAAAAGAAGACATATTTGGTGATATGACACTTGAGGATTCCAATCAAGGTGATTTGATCCGATATGTTAAATCTAATATTTGGATTCCAGAATCACCTGATGATTTTGAAAAACTACAACCAACAATGATTTTTACCGACGATTCTCAGGAATCGGAGCGTGTTGGTCTTGATGGCACTATCATTAAAGATAAGAGTAAGCGTTCAGATTTACCTGAAAAATGGAATACTGTACGCACCTTCATTTCCACAATGAAGAACAATTCAAATATTGGAAGAAATCTAAACTTCATTGTTGCAGATCAAGTTACTGGTAAATATCTTGGCGTCATTTGTATTTCTTCTGATTTCTTAGATTTAACTCCAAGAGATACCGCAATTGGTTGGGAACGTGAAAAGAAAACTCAAGGCGGTATGATTAATCATACAGCAATTGGTTCTTCTATTGTGCCTTTGCAGCCTTTGGGTTTTAATTATATGGGTGGCAAGCTTCTTGCTTTGTTATGTTTGTCTGATACAGTACAAAATTTGTGGAGAAAAAAATATGGAGATGTTCTTGTCGGCGTTACTACCACTTCTTTATATGGTAACACTAAGTCCGGCGGTCTATCACAGTATGATGGTCTTGAATACTGGAACAAAATGGGATTCTCTAGTGGATCTGTTGCGTTTGAACCAAGAAAATCAACGTTGAACATGATCTGGCAATGGCTTAAAGAAAACCATCCAGAAAAATACTTTGAATGGTGGGAAGCCAAAAAAGAAAATGGTTTACCCTTTAAACGCGATCATAAAAATCGTTCTTTGCATTTTGCATATCCTAAATTGGGTATTCCAAAAAACCTAACAAGAACGGATCACCAACGTGGAATTTATTTCTCTCCATTGTATGATAACTCATATAGTTTTCTGCGTGGAGAAATTGCAGAGAAAGACCTTGTCAAGTCTTTCGATACCAGCGAAAAAGCACTTTCGGATATTTGGAAAGCAAAATATGCCAAAGGAAGAATTCGCCAGTTGCAAAAGAAAAACAATGTTTCCTATGAAACTTTGTTTTATGACGACCTCATTTACATGTCTTGGGAAGAAACCAAGAACAAATATCTACCACAAGTCGGTAGGTAATATTACATGTTTACCAGAAAAGTCGTTGACAATTACACTACATAAGTGTATACTTTGAAAACTCGCAAAACGCGAGGTGTTTTTAACTTTATTATTAGGAGTTCATTATGAATAAAATTTCCGCCAAACAACGTATGCTTTCCGTCTTGACCCAGAATTCTGGCTACAACACCTTCAGTGTTGCTCAAGCACGTAGCCGTTTTGGTATCACCAATGTTGCAGCACGTATTGCTGAGTTGCGTCAAGAAGGATACGCAATTTACACCAACATGAAAACCCGTGGCGATGGCAGCAAAGTTGCTGTTTACCGTCTTGGCACTCCTTCCAAATCTTTCAAAGCACAGTGCCGTGCTAATGGTGTTCGCCCACAAACCGCTTAATATGGTTTGAGGTATAGGAGAGTACCACCTTTGGTGGTCTCTCCTTTTTTTTATTTTTTGGAGTGCAAATGGAAATTCAAATTAAAGTAGATGAATTAAAAAAGAAAAGCCTGTTTGTTGCAACACCAATGTATGGTGGAATGAATCATGGGCTATACATGAAGGCTTGCCTTGACCTACAAGGGCTTTGCATTCAATACGGTGTCAATATTAAATTTTCATTCTTGTTCAATGAATCTTTGATTACACGCGCTAGGAATTATCTCGTTGATGAATTTTTGAATCGTTCAGATTCTACACATATGTTATTCATCGACTCTGACATTAATTTTAACCCACAAGATGTTATTGCTATGTTGGCCTTGGACAAGGATGTGATTGGTGGTCCTTATCCTAAGAAAGCAATTAAGTGGAAAAATGTCAAGAAAGCTTCTCTGATGCATCCTGATATGGAACCACATATGCTTGAAAAGGTAACTGGCGATTACGTTTTCAACCCGGTTAAGGGCACTGCACAATTCTCAGTATCTGAACCTCTTGAAGTTATGGAAATTGGTACAGGTTTCATGATGATTAAGAGAGAAGTTTTTCCCGCAATGGAAAAAGCTTATCCACAATTGCGTTACAAACCAGATCATGTTGGCCAAGCACACTTTGATGGCTCACGTTACATTCATGCATTCTTTGATACGATCATTGATACCAAAGACTCCGCAACAGGTGGTGGTTCTGACCGTTATCTAAGTGAAGACTACATGTTCTGTCAACTTTGGCGTAAACAGGGTGGCCAAATTTGGTTGTGCCCATGGATGCGTACTCAACATATCGGAACATATCATTTCCAAGGCGACATGCCAGCAGTAGCTAATTTCGTTGGAGAAATGTAATGATAGTCGGTTTACTTGGATTTATTGGTTCAGGTAAAGGTACGGCTGGTGATATCCTTAAAGATATGGGTTTCACTCCCATTAGCTTTGCGAAGGGTGTTAAGGATATCACAGCAGAAATGTTCGGATGGCCTCGTCACCTTCTTGAAGGCGACACTCAACATTCGAGAGAATGGCGGGAAAAGCCTGACAAATTTTGGTCTTATGAATTTGGAAAAGAATTCACACCTCGTCTGGCTTTGCAGCTTATGGGTACCGAAGTTGGTAGAGATATATTTCATCAAGACTTTTGGGTTATCAAATTAAAAAACTATATTGATAATTCACCTGAACAAAACTATGTTATCACCGATGTTAGGTTTAAGAATGAAATTGATTTCATAAATCGTCAAGGTGGTATACTGATTGAGTTGCAAAGAGGTATTACTCCACATTGGTATGAAATTGCCAGAAAAGCAAATCGTGGTGATGAATCCGCTGAATCATGGATGCAAAAACAATCAGGCATACATGAATCGGAATGGAGATGGGTCGGAGCAAATATTGACCATGTAATTGAAAATGACGGAAGTTTGGAAGAATTGAAAATAAAAATCAAAAATTGCTTGAAAGAATCTTTTGGTAGTAGTATAATTGATGAATTAATTGAAGGAGCATCGTAATGAAATTATCAACCAACACTGTTAATGTTTTGAAAAACTTTTCAGTTATCAATGAGGGAATTTTTGTCAAAAGAGGTTCAGTGTTAGAAACTATCTCTAAACAAAAGAATATTTTAGCCAGAGCAGAAGTTTCTGATACATTTGCTGATGAATTTGGAATTTATGATATCAACAACTTTTTGGGTGTATTGTCCATTCATGACGATGCTGATATTGAATTCGTAAATACAGACCTTATCATCAAGGGTTTTGCTGGTAAAAGCAAAACTGTTTATCGTAAAACTCCGCAGAACATGATTATTGTTCCACCAGATAAAAAAATCAACATGGCTGGTGCAGAAATCTCTTTCAACCTTTCCGTTGACGAAATTAAATGGATTATTAAATGTGCTAGTGCGTTGAGTTCACCCAACATTTCTTTTGTCTCTGACGGTTCTAAGATTGAAGTTGTTTGTTTCGACAAGGCAAATGATGGTGCAAATATCAATTCGACCGAAATTGCAAGTCAGGGTAATGGTAAAAACTACAACATGATTTTCTCAACAGAAAATTTGAGGCTTGTTGAAGGTTCGTATGATATCACCATTTCATCTAAGGGTATCAGCCACTTCAAACACACAACAGTTCCAATTGAATATTGGATCATGTCTGATCCTGGTTCAAAATATGGAGGTTAATATGACAACAGTAACTACACTTTATGGTACTTTTACCGAAGAAGATTTGAAATCTATCAAGGATTCTTTGTCTGAAATTTCAAATGAAATGACTATCATTGAATCTCACAAACAGGCAATCAAAGATATCAAAGATGCAATCTTTGATGCACACAAAATTCCTAAAAAAGTTCTCAACAGAATGGCTAAAACCTATCACAAGCAATCTTTCCAGGAAGAAGTTGCCGAAGATAATGAGTTTGAAGCCTTGTATGTTGGTTTGACAGAAACCAAATGAGTGATAATACTCGTAGAAACTTTGCGAAAAGCCTTGGCCTAGCCGGGCTTTTTGTTGCTGGCATTGCTGGTTACAAAGAGGTCAAAGAAAGAATCGTTTACAAACAAGATGAGCTTCCTACTGCTGAGTTGGAAAAACAACTTGAAGGTAAACCAGTTCTTCAGTTGCAAGCAACATATGGTGAAGAATTGCCGCCACAACAGAGTTCTTATGGGCAGTATTATTTCATCGGCCTTGGTCCAAAATATAAACCTGGTACAGAAAAAAATGTTAGAGTGAATATTGTACCAGGTCCTGATGGTAAACTTTATGTCAAAGAGAATGACACTTGGCGTAAAATCTGATATACTGATGCTTTATACTATGGAGAACGTGAATGGAATTGAAACATGCATTGTGGGTGGAAAAGTATCGCCCACATAAAATTGAAGATTGTATCCTACCGGAAGATATCAAAACTACATTTCAGGAATATGTTAACAGAAAAGAAATCCCAACTTTGCTTCTTGCTGGATCCGCAGGGGTCGGCAAAACTACAGTCGCCAAAGCCCTTTGCGAAGAAGTCGGATGTGACTACATCGTCATCAACGGCTCGGACGAAGGCCGCCTTATTGAGACCTTTCGCAACAAAATCAAAAATTATGCATCAACGGTAAGCCTTTCTGGCGGTAGAAAAGTCATCATCATTGATGAGGCAGACTACACAAATCCAGAATCTGTGCAGCCTGCACTGAGAAACTTCATTGAAGAATTCGCAATCAACTGTTCTTTCATCTTCACCTGTAATTTCAGAAGCAAGATTCTTGAGCCTCTGCAATCCCGTTGTTCTGTAATTGAATTCAAGATTCGTAATGGGCAAAAAGCAAAGATGGCTGCCCAGTTTATGAAACGGGTTGAATACATTCTAAATGAAGAAGGTGTGACTTATGAGCGTGATGTTGTTGCTGCGGTTATCACCAAACACTTCCCCGACAACCGTAGGGTACTCAATGAACTTCAAAGGTATTCTACAAACTCACAAAATGTAATTGATAAGGGCATTCTTTCTTCAGTTGCCGATATCAATATCAACACACTCGTCAAAGCAATCAAAGAGAAAGATTTTGGCTCTGCTCGTAAGTGGGTCACAAACAATCTGGACAATGATGCTGTGTCAATCCTTCGGAAAATCTATGATAATCTATACGATTTCCTGAAGCCAGAAAGTATTCCTCCAGCCGTTTTGATTCTTGCAAAGTACCAATATCAATCTGCTTTTGTAGCCGACCAAGAAATCAATTTGATGGCTTGTCTCACCGAGTTTATGGTTGAATGTGAGTTCAACTGATGGCAGACCTATTCAAAGAAATCATTCCTAGCATTCTTCAGACCAAGAAAGATGTGCTGGACAACGAAAAGGATTACAAACCTTTCTTGGTAAACCGTGCTTTGTCATATCATATGGACTGCATTTTATATGCAAATATGATGAATCTTAACCCACAATTGGACGGAAAACTTCAATACCAATATTTTCTAAATACCGTGAGGTCTATGAAGCGTAAGTTTCAACCCTGGCAGAAACAGGAGACTATCAAGGATTTAGAATGTGTCAAAGAGTTTTTCGGTTATTCTGATGAAAAGGCGAAAGAGGCTCTCCGCATTCTAAGTGATGAAGATATCACTTACATAAAAGAAAAAACTGACAAAGGCGGAGTGAAAAAATAATGATAAAAATAGAAGATATGGTAGAGGTGACATTGGGTGAAAAAGACGACTTCCTAAAGGTACGTGAAACCCTAACCAGAATTGGTGTCGCATCAAAAAAAGAAAAAATACTTTACCAATCTTGCCACATTCTACACAAGCAAGGTAAGTATTACATCGTACACTTCAAAGAACTTTTCTCTTTGGATGGAAAACCCACCGATTTGACCGAGAATGATATTGCTCGGAGAAATACGGTGTCTAACCTGCTAGAAGATTGGGAACTCATTAAAATAGTTGACAAAGAAAAGACTAAGGAGCCAACTGTGTCCTTGTCTCAGGTCAAAATTATTTCGCATAAAGAAAAAACCGATTGGCAATTAATTCCAAAATACAATATCGGAAAAAAGCCACAAACGAATAAATAATTATACTGCCCACCTTAGGGCTGTTTGATGCTACGGTAAAAGGCGTCCGTGTAATTACACCTCCGACACGAAAGTTCGGACCAGTATAAGGTAAGCTGGAAATGCTATGCCGTTCGGATAGCACAATTATCAACTCGCTTTTTTAAGGAGAAAACTATGAACTATGGTAGATCACTACTTCCCGCAACTGTTGGTTTCGACCGTCTTCTATCAACAATCGAAGAATTCGACAAGATGATAGGTGGAGCAAAGGTCCCAACATATCCACCATACAATATTATCAAAGAAGGTGATACAACTTATACAATTGAAATTGCCGTTTCGGGTTTCAAGCGTGATGAGATTGAAATTACTTCGGAAGGTAATATATTGTGTGTCAATGGTGCAATGAAAACTGCTCATACGGATGAAAAACAATATCTACACAGAGGAATTGCTGCAAGAAATTTTGCACACAAATACACCCTTGCTGACACGGTTCTTGTAAGAGAAGCTGATATAGTTGATGGGCTGTTGATTATCAAACTTGAAAATATTATTCCTGAGGAGAAGAAACCTAGGAAAATTCAAATTGGCAAAAAAACAACAGACCTGTTGACATAAGCTTGAAACTAAGATAGAATCCTTTCATCAAGTTAGGATTCTATCATGAACACAAAAAATCACAAACCCGTAAAAATGCGTAACAAAATCTCTTTGACGGAGATTTATTACACCTATCCCCATTGGCCATTCCGTGAAATTGACGGTGTGGTTTTCTTGCCTGTGGTTAAAGAAATGCCCAGCCAGCAAAAGACTCAAACTATTCATTACATCCGAAAAGATTCGCTGGAAAAAGTATTATGAAAATCGCTCTTGCATCCGATATTCATCTGGAGTTTGGAATCATCAGCCTCGAAAATACCGAGAATGCTGATGTATTGATTCTGTCGGGCGATATTCTTGTTGAAAAGGACCTTCTAGAAAGAGATGTTTATGAAATTCGTTTTGATGACAAATCTTCTAGATTTCACAACTTCTTTGAAGAATGCAGTTCTAGATTTCCTGCCGTTATATACATCGCCGGGAATCATGAACATTACCATGGTGATTTTGTTCACACTATTGGAAATATCCGTTCTCGTCTTAGTTATCTGCCTAATGTTCATGTTCTAGATAAACAAGCCATGAAAATTGGTGATGTGACTTTTATTGGTGGTACTCTTTGGACCGATATGAACAAGGAAGATCCTAATACACTGTATCGTATCAAGAGTTACATGAATGATTATCGTATCATTCAAAATAGTGCAGAGCAGGTAAGCTTTCGTGATAAAGAAGGAAAATTTCATACTAGACCAGCAATGTTTTCACCAGAGGATTCTGTTAAAGACCACAAAACAATGTTGAAATTCATTGCTGAGGTTGTTGATAGTAATGTGAATGATAAGTTTGTGGTTGTTGGACACCATTCGCCTAGCAAATTGTCCACCAAGCCACAGTATGAAAAAGATGTTATGGTGAACGGGGCTTACAGTTCGGATTTGTCTGAGTTTATTCTTGATCGCCCACAAATTAAAATGTGGACACATGGGCACACTCACCATGAGTTTGATTATATGATTGGTTCCACTCGGATTGTTTGCAATCCTCGTGGCTATATTGGTTATGAAGATCGTGCAGATGATTTTCAACTTAAGTTTTTTGAGGTTTAATTATGCCACTATTTGAAATTGACGTATTGGTTTCTTTTCGTAATAAGTATATCATTGAAGCCGATGCACTTGAACATGCATATGATGAATTGGTGATGACGGAACACAACCGTGAATTTAATGAAGTTACTCAAAAATTTCTTGGTGAACAAATCATTGAAGGGCGAGAAATTGCAAAAGAGGGCTTGACCGGAATGATTGATCGTTTGAAAAATGATAAAGATGAAATGTGTTCTTATTGGATGGATGATAAACTCATTCACAAGATTGATTACACTAAATAATATTTTCTGGCGTTCGTATAATGGATAATACAAGGGTCTTCTAAGCCTTTAATGGGAGTTCGATTCTCTCACGCCGGACCATTTAATATAAAGGAAAATATGTCTGTAACATTAAAAAATCTAGAAAATGCTTTGGCTGGCGAGTCAATGGCACATATTAAATATCGCTACTTTGCAA
>JACCDW010676898.1_pt1 | contig 21248 bp, 32 predicted proteins | sample 7449781 | NCBI WGS metagenome assembly JACCDW01 (sample SAMN15323449, study PRJNA562643) | freshwater metagenome | isolation source: river surface water | place: USA:Blue River Watershed | collected 2017-08-18
GGCCCGCAGCGAAGCGAGGACACGGCCCCTTGGAGTCGAGCACGCCAGAGCGAAACTGAAGACGCGGGCCGCAGGGGACCGGCGCAGCCCCAACGCACACAAGCGAGCCCGTGCGGTCGATGACCTGGCCACCGGGCACGGCAAGCACGAGGCGAGCCCTAGCGAGCGAGAAAGGGCGTCAGCACGAGGCCGCAGGCGAGCCGAAAAAAAGCCGGGCTCGAAGGCCCGGCGAAGAAGGCGGCTTGCGCCAATGCCTTCAGGGAGGTGCGCTGCTAAGCGCGCCCTGATCATAGCCCTTTGCAAAGCAACGCGACAGGGCAAAGCAAAGCGCGGCCCCGCAGGGCCGCGACGAAGCGGTGTCAGCCCGCTCAGATCAGGCCCGACTGTGCCATGGAAAACGTGCTCCCAGCGCCCACGATGATGTGATCGAGGACGCGCACGTCCACCAGCGCCAGGGCCGACTTGAGCGTCTGCGTCAGGTTTTCATCGGCGCGGCTCGGTTGAATCGAGCCGCTGGGGTGGTTGTGGACCAACACCAGGCAGCAAGCGTTCAGTTCCAGAGAACGCTTGGCCACTTCGCGCGGGTAGACCGTGGCCTGGGAAAGACTGCCCCTGAACATTTCCTCGTAGGCTAAAAATCGACTTTGCGTGTCCAGGAACAGCACCGCAAAAACCTCGTAGGGCAGCTGGCCCAGCTTCAGCGACAGAAATTGCCTGACTGAATCAGGCGTCGCAAAAACTTCGCCCTCATTGCGCATGCGGCGGTCTGCCGCCGCCAGCGCAAAAGCGATGACGGCGTCATCGCTGGCGGGCTCGTACTGACCGAGCGCGTCCTGGACGTAAAGAGAAGAGACGGAATGTTGCATGAAGTGCTCCGAAATGACGGCGGGATTGCCTGCCCTCAAAGCACCGGGCCACAGCGCAGAAGTCAAGGGGTTTACCGGCCCTGGCCGCAAGCGCCCTTGGCGCGCAGCCCTTGACTTCGAGAATGGTCCGGTACGCTGGGCAGACACAGCAAGCCAGCCATCACCACGCAACAGCAAGGCGACACGATGCCGAAGGCGAGAAAGAAAAAGCGAAGGCCCTAGGCCAAGCGCGCAAGCGCAAGCGCGCAGCGAGCCGCTAGGCGAGCGAAGGCGTCAGGATGGAAGCCCGCCAGGGGCGAGACCCCGTAGCCTGCGAAGGGGGCTCGATTCACGACAGCCGTGCCCCGGCCTGCCGGGGTGACGCCCAAACCATGCACCCCAAAACGCAGCAGCCCACACAGCCGGCCCCGCAAAAAATCAGCAACTCACGGCATACCCAGCAGATAAAACAGCACCGCTAAAACAAAAACTCAACGAAAGAAAAAAGGAGAAAAAAGAGGGAACAAAAGCAAAGCACTAACCGAAGGGACCCAAACGAAAAACACTAGGAAAAACAAGCGAAAACGCCTCAAAGAAGAGCCCGAGAAACCCGACATATTCAACATCGGAAGACGTTCGAAACAAAGCATCAGACCATGAAACGTGAGAAAAAAAGAAACCACTAAACCTAGCAAACAAAACAACGACGCGACACCAACAAACCAGCCCCAACCCGAAAACTTCAACAACAGCAAAAATCGAAAAACGCCCCAACAAGCCAACGACAAAGCCGACAAAGAGGCATAGCGCTGCAAGAGATCCTGAAAACAAGTTACGGGCTTATCCACCAGAAAATCGGCAAACCAAGAGCGAACAGAAACAGACATAAAAGTTACTTCCAAGACAAAGAAAACGACGAACAGGATACAAGCAGGAGCGGCGAAGCCGCACCTAGCGCGAGGGGGTGGCATGCGCCGGGGAGTGCAACGTCCCCGAGAGCGCCGGGCGCAGCCCGGCCACACCTGCCCGAAGGCAAAGCCGAGGCCGGGATGGTCAAGCGCGATCAGCCCGGACGACGACCACTACCCGCCAAAAAAGCACGGGCCAGCGCATCGCGAAGCGACAAGACAGACACTTCGCGGAAGTCCAGGGAGTCGCGGTTTCGCGCTTCCAAAACGGGAAACCCAAGCTCCACGCGGGCAAGGCCCGCAAGGGCCACTTGCTGCTCGGGCGTGAGATTTTCCCAAGCACCTGGCACCATGCGCTCGGCCAACCAAAAGTCCAAAGGGTCAAAGCCCTGGTTTTCGTTTTCGTTCATCCCAACCTCGCAACGTAACGGGCGTATGAATACCCCTGAGTGTCCACAAACAAAATAGGCCGGCCCTCGGACACGACCATGACGCACGCCCGCGCATTGGCGATGGGAAGTGCCATGCACTGCCCATCAAGCCAATCGTGGTCCGCGCACAGATTCCGGGCGAAGTGGTCATATCCCAAAGGGGCCATGTCGACGCGCTTAAGCACATAAACCATTTCAGGCTCGCCACCTCCCAGCTCGGAGAGATTGGCTGCTTTGCGAGAAAAACAAAGCGGCATCGGCAATTTGAGAAGTGTCACGGGCTGGCCATCGGCCAGGAACGTGACCTTTTCAAGTGCAATGTGTAAATGAATAGCGTCATCCGACACACTGATTTGGTACGTCATAAGCCCCCCAATTCAGCCGCCACGTTGGCAGCCAGTGCGCCCATGTCAATCTGACCGCCTGCGATCAAGCCAAGTGTTTCGTCATCCAAATTGGATAGGATGCGCGTGCAGCGCACCATGATTTCGGCGCTTGCAGCTAAGCGCCATGCCTCGTATGTGACAAGCGGCGCAAGCCGCTTGCCATCCGGGCGACCGTAGCCACGCAAATAATCTTTGATGTGCCCGGACAGTTCTTCAATACGGGCCGTAGGTGTTGTGTTTTGGGTTTGCATGTTCATCCTCGTTCATCGGCGCTCATGCTTCAAGTGCAACGGCAGACGCGTTAGCGGCCTGGCGCTCGAAATCGACGTACTGGCCCAGGCGCTCGGTGTAGCCTGCGATGCGTTTGCTGGCCACCTCGTGAAACTGGGGGTCCAGCTCGATGCCAATGTATTGGCGCCCGACACTTCGGGCGGCGATCAGCGTAGAGCCCGAGCCTGCGAAGGGGTCCAGCACCACGCCACCGCGTGGGCAAAATGTTTCAATGAGCGGCGTAAGCACGCTCAGGGGCTTTTGCGTCGGGTGCAGTTTGTTGCCCGAATAGCTCCAGTCGATCACATCCCCAATGGGATGCGCAGGCGTGCGCGGGTTGCCCTTGGCCAGTAGGTAAGCGTTCTCATGCGAGTAGCGCATGAGGCGCGTCGTGCTGGCGTAGCGCTTGGGGAAAGTGATGTGCCCGACGATGCGAAACCCGGCAGCCTTCCAAGCGGCATAGAACAGGTCGGTTTTGCTCCAGCCATAAAAGCTGACGCACAGCGAGTCGGGTTTGAGGACGCGGAAGGCCTCGCGGAACGCGGGGACGAGCCAATCCGCTTCAATGTCGTTTTTGATGCTGCGGCCCTCGCGGTCCTTGTAGCCGACAAGGTAAGGCGGGTCCGTGAGGATGAAATCGGCGCTGGCTGCGGGCAAGGTCGGCATGACCTTGCAGCAGTCGCCGAGGATGATGCGGTTGTTTTGCATGTGAAGTTCTCCGTTGGCGTTGACGGCGGCGCACCCTCTCGGCGCTGAACCACCATGCACCCTTGTCAACAACATGAATGAGCGCACGCCCGGAGCAGCCCCCGGAAATGGCCAGGGGACACAGCAGGACAGGTTTAAATAGAGAGTGGGTCCCGCAGGGACGACACGAACGGCTTTAAGGCCTGGACTGATGTGTCAGGCGCACCAGACGAGGGCCTGGGGCTGGGACCGGATGCGAGAAGATGGCCTGCCATCGCATCCGGGCGACAGACACAGGGCATCGACGCGCGCAGCGCTGGCGACGGGCATTCATGCCCGACGCGCCGACCTGGACAGAGCCGGGGGAAGATACGGGCGGGCGCTCATTCCCCTGCAAACCACGACCAGAAAACCCCACCGCGCACAAGCGCGGCCCAATCCATGCACCAGGAGAAGCGAAGCGGATCACTGGTGCCACTTGTCCCCAGGCGCTACGCGCCGCCCCACGACAGCGAAGCCAGACAAAACCCGACCCCAAAGCCAAAGCTAAAGCCCAAAAAAAGGCCCGCAAGAGCGGGCCAAAGTAACGTCAAAACGACAAGGTTGCACGACGCGCCCTTGTAGCCCAGCTCAGCGCAGCACAGGAGGAAGCCAGCCCGTGCCCTTCAGGGAATCGGTGCAGCGATCCAAGACTTCATCCTTCTTGAGCTTGTCCCAGCCATCAGCCGCCAACGGGCCACCGTGTGCATCGACAACCGCCTCGATCATCTTTGCTTTTGGGACCAGGGCGAGATAGTTGGGTTGGTTGGCCTCCCACCACTGGCGCATATCGAGCGAAACGGCTTTGGCAATAGGAGCCAGCGTGTCTTGGGTGGTGTTCTTGCCGCGCACACCGTTGATAGAAATGGCTGTGCAATAAGCGATCAGGCGAAGCGAGACACCCACATCTTGAGACAAGAAGAACTCCAAGCAGTCACCCGCATTCGTCGGCAACAACGCTGACAGGGCATCGTGCTCCGCCATCAAGGCTTTCTGGGCCGGGGAGCCTTCGAACGTTGGGGATGCATCGCGTAGCGTGTACATCTGCGAGGTGATGGACACTTTGACAGGGCTTTCGCCATAGTGACTCAGGAACTGCGTCTGGGCCAAGTGCGATGCCAGCACCGCCAGCGACACATTCTGATTTGAAAGCAGACTGGCCTGCACCGCCGCAGTGCGCTGCGCGGTCAGATTTGTGATCAAGCGGTCAGACATTCCTTCAGCTTGTTGCTCGATCTCGGTGGTCTGGCGCGTGAAATCACCGGAACCCTGACCCTTCGAAGAAGAATCGTTGTTCTGAAGTTTCTTAAAGTCCTCCATCTTGATCATGGGCTTTTGAACCACGATTTCGGCACCGGAGACAAAAACCACAACACCAGCGTTCAGCATGTCGACGCCATTAAGGTCGGCGCGGCTCTCGCGCAAGGCCACGACCTGCGCTTGAAGCGCTTCGGTTTCAGATTCGAGTTTTTCGATAGCCGCATCGTCAGCATCATCTTGTTCGTCCTTGTCCCACAAGGCCTGGACAGCATCTTCCTTGTCGGAGATCTGCTGCTCCAATGATTGACGAGCAGCCGCCTGTTTCGCTGTCTCCGGCAGGTAAGTGGTTGGGTAAGAGCGGATTTTCTGGCGCTCGTCATAGCCGAATGACTGCAGGATTTCCACCCACGCCCAGCCTTCGCCACGCAGCTTCTCGGCTGCGGCTTCCAGCTTTTCAGCCAAGAGCATCTCCAACAGGCCCACATCAGTGAGCAACTCGCCCTTGCCTTCTTCGCTGAAGAGGTCTGTGCGGACCGCGCCGCCAGCTTTAAGGTAGACGTCCAAACCCACCAGCTTGACACGGGCATCGTCCACCTTGATTTCGTCCTCAGACAGGTGCTGGCGGATCTGCTGATCGTTGCGTTGGTACGCTGGCAAAGATGTCCAAGCTTGCAACTGTCGCTGTTGATCATCGCAAGAAGCTAATGCCATGATCTGGTCCAAGTTGATCTTTCCCGCCCGGAACTGATCGAGCAGATCGGGGTGAACCTCCCCCAGCTTCATTCGGCGCTTGACCTGCAGCACCTTCACGCCATGCGCTTTGGCGATGCCTTCGGGCGTGTAGCCCTTGGCCTCCAAACGCTTGTAGGCCAGGAACTCATCGACAGGATGCATGGCTTCCTGCGAGATGTTTTCAATAAGGCTGATGTCCAGGCCTTGAGAGGCATCGATCTCGCGCACCTCGACCATGTGGTCGGCGGCGATCTTCTTCTGATCGCGCAGATGCCAAAAACCGCGAGTGCGGCGACCGCCAGCATGCACGGAAAAGCAACCATCTTCTCGGCGGCTCACGACCAGGGGCGAGATCTGACCTGCGCTCTCTAGCATGGCAGCCATCTGCTTGATGCCCTCCTTGGTGACCGAAGAAGCGCTGCGCACGTTTTCTGATTCTTCAAGCACCAGTGCAGACAGAGGAACGAAGAAGGGGGAGGACAACTTGGTTTCAACAGAAACCTGGGCTTTGGACTTGGACATGGATTTCTCCTACAAAAGCGGCCTCGAGGGCCAACCAGCAACCGGCTGGCACGGGATCGGGCATTCGCCCGAATGGGGTTAGATCAGCACAGGTGCAACCAATCTGGGTGCATTGCTTGGGCGTTTGTTCACCAATTGTTCGCAGTGTCGTAAGCATCTTGGCTGTCATCGGTGTGGTAGTCCGCTTTGGTCTGGTGCACACCATCGATATAGAAGCGCACGACCCACTCGCTCCACTCGGCATTGCGGTAAATGGCGATCTTGCGACCAGTCTCTTTGATTTCGATGCCAATGAGTTTGCGCATGTTGACCTCACGCGAATTGGAGGTCGTATTCAGCTTGCAGTGCAGCCGAGTCGACATGGTGTGCGGTGGATGCTTTGGCGTGTGCGTCTGGGTATTCCCAGCCACTGGCGATCAGGGCATTGAGGTAGGCAAGAGCAGCTTGCATGAACGTTCTCCAAATCGGTCGCGTGAACCAACCAGTAACCGACTGGTGCGGTGCAACGTCTGTTGCATGTGTTTATTATACTCCGATTATCGGATAATCAAGCATTCAACAGAAAATATTTTGAAATTGTTTGTAAATAGCAACAAAGGAAAATGGGGGTATGGGGGGCGTGTCCCCCATGGTGACAACAACACCCGCCTCCTGGTATTGCTTCGCCGCGAGCCCTACCCTCACAGCCTCACTGCACAAACTTCGCGACCTGAAGGCAAACTAGGGCGGCTGTGCCGCCCTTTCGGGGTATTGAAGTTCTCGGGCGCAGCCCGCTGGACACAAAACACGCCCGCCTTCGCGGGCTCAAATTAGATTGTCACCCCAATGAAAAGGCCCCGCACGGCAAGTGCGGAGCCTCTGGAGTAGCCCCTGCGAAGCGCCGATTAAAGGGCGGTTGAAGTAGCGTTCTGGCGGCTTACAAAGTCAGCTTCTGGCCAACAGTGACCGCACCAAGCAAGACGGCCGCGAATGCGCACCAACAGCCATCAGTCACCGTCAGGCATGCGCTGAAAACTCAGCGAGATCCTTGCCCACCAGCCACTTGGGCACCCGCCCGCGCCCGCTCCAGGTCTGGCCTGTGGCGGGATCACGGTATTTGGCCACGACCTTCTTGCGTTTGTCCGCAAAGACATCTTCTGCCTTGAGTTGGTACTGCCCGACAAGCGCTCGCGCCTGCTCGATGGCTTGAGCCTTTCCCGCGTCTTCGACTTTGCGCATGAAAGCCTGCATTTGCGAGAGGAAGTGCAAGCGCTCAACGCCCTCGACCGCAGCGGCCAGCTGCACAAGCCAAGACGGCGCATCGGCCGACAAGGCCACACCACCCACATTACGATCTGCATAATTCATTTCACTGCTCCCTTCTTAGGTTTCTTCAAAAATTCTCCATCGATGGGCGAAATGCCCAGTTCGATAGCCGCGCAGGCCAAAGCCGTGCGCCGATTGATTGGCTGGTCCCCACTGAGCATGGCCGCGTAGGTCGACATGGCCACATCCAGCTCACGCGCAGCTGCGGCGTTGGTAAAGCCCATGCGGATCTGCCAATCGCGCAGCGCCCCAGGGTGGCCCGCAAAGACCAATGACACGGGCGTGCTCATGGCTGATCACCCACGCAAAAGCGCTCTATGGCCACCACAGCCTCTTCCAGCACCTCTTCAGCGTCCACATCTTCAGGAACATGGTCGATGAAGCTGAAAATGACTTGTGCCAGGCCCGTCTGAGCACGCAGCTCGTACACGGGCATGCCCGCTTTGGCAAAGCGCCACTGCTCCTTGTGGAGTTTTTCTGGCACCGCCTTGGCCACGAACCGGGGCCAGTCGTTGTGGTGTAGCACTACGGCATCGCCATCGCGAGCGATTGTGAAACGAGGCACTTGCAGCCACGTGCTCGCCTGAAGGCGCGCACGCTGCAAGCCTTCATAGATTCGCACGACCGCGCCGTTACGCGCCGGGATGCCCGACTCGTAGCCCTTGATCGCGCCAGACTCCACCTGGTGCTCGCTCAAGCCGAGGACTTCGGCCATCTGCGAGTAGCTCAGCCCACGCGACTCCCGCTCCTCGCGCGCACGCGCCAGCTGGCCAGCTGCTTTTTCATGAATTGACACATCATCTCCAATAAGCCGCTGCGTTTGAGGCCCAGCACGCTCGTGCATGAAAACACGAGCTGCTGCAGCAACAAACCATGTGCGGCAACCCTCACCGACCAAGCGATGAGACAAGCGTTGGCCAGCAGATAGCAAAGCCAACCAAAACGGGCGCGAGGCCCGTGCGACGCCAAAAGCGCCGCACCCAGCATACCAATGATAGAACCTGACCATTCCAACACCTCGTTCATGTTAACCACGCGCAAAGTACAGCGCCAAAAACGCAACAGCGACAACGCAGGCGCCCAGGGCGAACTGCAGCGTGGACTGGCGACGATCGCGGGCCTCTAAGGCACGCAAGTCAAAGTAGTACAACGTCGAGTTGGGCATGATTCAACCCTCCAGCTGCTGTACAGCACCGACCGAGGGGTCTTGCTGAAAATGTTGGAGGATCTCGCGCCAGTCATCGACGGAGATGATTTTCTTGCCCACAGCGTTTTCACCAGCAGCCAATGCAAAAAGCACGTCCACGCGCTGCGAGGCCAGCTTTGACTCGTCTTCAGCTCGCTCGTAGGCCTGTGAGCTTGTCACGCCCAACGACTCGCGCGAGCGGCGAAAGAAATTGAGCCGTGTGGCCTTGGCCTGCGCCTGAGCTTGCGCTGACAGCAGCAGATCGCGTGCCTTGTCAGAGATCATGGCATTGACAATCAGGGCATTTGCGATGAACGCCGAGCCAGGAGCGCGCACTGGCGCCACCATGAAAATCAGGCCCTCGTCGACCTGGACGGGTTTGGGATCACCAAGAGGAAAGTTCATAAACATCTCGCTTTTCAAAGCAACCAGCAACCGGCTGGCACGGGATTAACTTGCAAGAGTTGATTAAGTATACTACAGTTTTCGGATAAAGCAAAATAATTTATTCTGCTTTGACTTCGCAACGACCACCCTCCCAACAGGTCTTGCGCCAGATCCACGGCGGCACCTGCTCTTGACTGGATGACCACAAACCAGCGCGCGACTTGCGGGCCTCATCTTCGAGGCGATAGACCACAGGATCACGCACGTACCGTGCATTGGCACGGTTGGCCCAGGCCATGCCCCGTTTGACCTGCTCACTGTTGACATCCAGGCCATCCACATAGATCCGGCACACCTGCCGGTCGTAGCGGTCAGCTTCGTAGCAATTGGCGCTGCCTTGCTTACCCCAGACCATTTGTTTGAGTGAGTCCGTGGATTTGGAGGAGTATGGCTGACCAGGTCGCTTTTGTCCGTGCGACGACTCTGGCGCATCGATGTCACTCAAGCGCACAGTGACTTTTGTGTAGTCGGCCGTCATCATGATCACCGTGTCACCGTCATCGATGTGCACGATCTTGCCCTCGATGCGTGTCGCACATGCTCCAGCAAAAGAATAAGTTGCGAAGACTAGGAAAAAGGCAAACCGTAATATTTTTTGTGTGTGCTGCATTGTTTGCTTTTCAAGAGTGTTTGAGCAGGATCGCAGCAAAGCCGGCAACGACCGTGATTGTGAAAATCACTGTGACTGCAAAAATGCCCCACTGTGCTTATTTAGGCCGGCTTGAGAGCATGATTGCGTTCCTTCAAATTGCAGATCGTTTGGCTTTGAGACTGGCCCATGTTTTGTGGCCAGCAAATGCGTCCTGAATCCAATGCGCTCGCGCGGCAGGAAACAGCGTTCTTTGCAGCATTCGTGCGAGAGCCTTCCCAATGACGCTGTAAGCGAACTTTTCGCGCATGGTCCGTCCTTCAGGATTTATCTGCAGCGATAGCAGCGGGGACGACCAGGAATTCTCGCCAGCCCATCACTGCAAACATTAGCACCCCAGCGATGCTGACCAAGCGCCAATACCAGGTGATCAGCTCAGTTGCAAACTCAGCTTTTCCCTGCTCAACGCTGGCGGTTGAAACTTTCTCCAATATTCTTTCAATGGGGGGCAGCGCCCCACCACCCACCGGCTTTTGGTCAACATAGACCGGCACATTGATCAGCCCTGCAGGTGCGGCGCGAAAGTTTGTCTCGGCCCAGCTGAATGCGCTCTCGGTGAGGAATCTCGCGGGAGGCTCGTCCGTCAACCCGAGCACCACCAGGACCGTCGCGGCGAAGGTAGCAGGCCAGACAACGAACAGATCGAAAATCCTCGAAAGAACACGAATGCCCAAGCGCATGTGCCAGACGGCTGGCATGCCCTGGATATTTTGTTTCTCAGAGCTGTTCATAGTTTTTCCTTGGGTTAGGCGCAAGGTCGAAATTGGCATTCGGTATCGAGCACTACGCGGCCATCGTCAAGATGGATGATTGTTCGATAGGGCTCTTCTATGTCATCACGCATTACGACGCCCTCAACAATCCTGGAGGTGTCATGATGGAAGCAGACCTCGACCCGTTTGCCGAGCTGGATACCCTGCTTAGGGAAGTGTGAACTGGTGATGTTTGTGTGGAGGCCCAAGATTCTTTCCTTCAACCTTCGATTGATTCGCGCAAAACGATGTCGTCACAACGAGGATCGTAGACGTACTTGATGGCTTTGCGCCGCCAAGCATCTACCTCGCGCTCCAGTTCGCCATATGTCAGCATGGGTGAGGCTTCGCCGGTCTTTGCATCAGACATCGCCCGGTAAGCCATGGCAATCGCTGTGGTCAGGCCGGGGCACTGCGTAGACGCACCGCCCGATGTGCACAGGCGCACTCCCTCGGTCGTTCGACCGTGGTGTGGAGCAACCTGCACATACCAGTCACCGTTGCCCCCAGGGAAGATGACCAAGGATCGCTGCTCGTCCAACGGGCGATCACGGTCATCTGTCAAATACATCATGCGTTCCATGGCTCTTTCCTTCACTCTGGATAGCGCCGCTCGCGCTCTTCTTCGTCAGCACGCTCCCACTCACGGCGCAGTTCGTTACGGGCGCGGGTCATGGCCATACCGGCGTCCCAAAGTCGCGGGAAACGCTCGCAGATGATGTGGCCCACGTCCACCAGTTCGCTGTCTTCGCCGTGCCGTGCAAAGTGCTGAACCATACGCAGAGCTAGTGCTGTCAGGTTGTCATCCAAGTTTCCGATGCACTCTCGGAAGGAATACCCGCAGTCAGAATTCCAGAGTGACAAAATCAGTTTGGCCATGCTGGAGGAGCTTCCAGTTCCGGGGTTCTGTTGAATCCACTGCAAGGCTTCGCGATAGGGGTTTGACATGGTGTTCTTTCCTCTTACTTCCCGAAGGTGATCTGCGTCGGCGGCTTCGATGAGTCGAAGATCGCGAACAAATCAACATCATCCAACCGGTACTGCCCACCTGGGCCACCAAGGACCACATATTCATGGCCTGGCCCGATGCATACCGGAAACAACGCACCTTTCTCGCCTTGCCCGTAGTACGTTGAACGGGGCCGGATGCGAGCCAGAAGCTTCTGGCCATCATGCGTTAGCGCCGCCGCTTTTGCTTCGTTCGCGGCCATCTCTTTACGCACCTGGTCCATGTCAATGGAGCGCAGCGGGGCAGGTTTCAGCTCGGTTGCCATGATCTTCCTCCTGTTTGATATGTTTATTATGGTGTACTTGTACACCTTTCACAAGCTATTTTTTGTTCTTGCAGAAAACTTTTTCTGCGTGAGCCAAAAGGTCATCCGAAAAAGGACGAAAGCGCGTGGTATCCGGGCTGGAGAAAAATGCCTTCCAGCTCGACTCACTGTACGCTGCGGGGCCAAGGCCTCGGTTAAAAATCGTCAGTGCCACAGCTTGGGTTAACCCAGCCTTTTGCACCAACTCTCGCAAACGCTCGTTGTTACTTTTATTAGATGTGTTCATGTACACCATCATAATGCAGCGGCAAACATCTCGCAAAGGATTGCGGGATCAAGGTCCACATACCGCTGTCTGCAATCGATTCATGGGCAAGACGCCATGACAAATAGGCCTCCAGCGCATCAACAAGGTGTTTGGTAACCAGGTAAGCGCAGCGCTGCTTGCAGCCCTTGGTAACGACCTCGCGCAAGCTGACTTCCGACCGCAACTTGCCCGACTGGTACATCACATCGGCAACGGTGATCCGTGAAATCTCGGTGACCCGAAGGCCGCAGTGATGGCCCAGCATTAAGACAAGGACATCGCGCTCTGGATAGCGGGAGGTGGACTGAGCAATTTTGATCAGCCGGTTAAATTGGCCCTTGTGCAGTGCAAGGGCTCGCGTGGGTGTGGGCATGTGACCTCTGTAATTCGACGCATGAAGCGAATTGCAGAGAGAGATTCGTCGGGGCTCTTTTTCCATGATACCTCGCGCCGTTACTCAACATCGAGGAAAGTTGGACAGCCCCAAACGCCGCCCCAGAAGGAAAAATGCCCGGCACGAGGCCGGGGCATGAAGCCCATGTTGTCACACAAAGGCACCCGCTCAGGGAGGAAAGCGGGAGTCCGAGTGTGCGTCAGTTCAGGCGCGTTCGGCGGCGCATGCGCTGGCGAAGTAGCTCGTCCAGGACGCCGACATTGGGCCCCGCAAAGCCATTGTCCTTGAGCGCCTCGATCGCCTTTACTATGTCCTGAACTGCAACTACCCCCAGCGCCTGGTCAGCCCGCCCCACAGGCAGCGCACTCTCCCACCCCTGGAACCGCGGCCACGGCACCAACTTTTGCGAGCCATCCCGGTGCTGAACCCTGAACCAACACTGGCCGTCAGGTGATTCAAACTCCGCAACCGATGTTCCCTCTTTCTGCCAAGGCCAGGGAGAAGGCCTGCCCACGTGAAGCCGTCCCGGGCCGTCAACAACACCCCTACGCTGCAATGGCTGCTGATGCCCAGCCTCCATCAGCTTGCGATCGCGTTCAGCGATCTCCTGCAGTCGACGCCGCCGCTCTTCAACTTCCTGCGCCTCCAAGGCTTCAAACCACGCAATGAGTGCCTGGGTGTTTTGAATCAGCAGCGCCCTTTGCTCGTCTGTGAGCTTGGCGCCACCACCACCCCAGCCAAACTGCGCCTTGCCCAACGCCATCGCGCCACCATAGTGGTTGGCATAGCAGTCTGAGCCAAGCACCTTGAATTGATCACCCTCTTGCACGATGTGCACGCGTGCATATATGCCTCGCCCACAGCCCGGGTGTTGACAACGAACCCTGTTGCGATAGTCAAGGGCAACGATGGCCCGCAGTCGCGCAGACGGCGAAAAACTCACTTTGCGGCCGCCTCGACGAGCTTGGCAACCACGGCCTTCTTGCCCAGCTTGCGCACCGCTGCAATGGCCACCAACTGGCCGGCACGCGGCCTGGTCTTGCCCGCTTCCCAGTGATACACGCTTTGAGCGGAAACGCCCAAGAGTTGACCCATCTCGGCCGCGCTGATTCCCAGTTTTTTTCGCAATGAGGCAAAGCCTGCCACGCGAAAACGCAACGCCCCGCCACCCCGCTCTTCCGAGGCTTGTGGTGCCTTGCGGTTACTAGCAGCTTTGGACTGCTTCTTGATCTGCTGCTCCAGTGTCACCAGGCGTTTCTTGAGTGCGGCGATCTCGCTTCGGTACTGCAACGAGGCCTTCTTCAGAGCCAGCACTTCGGCGCGCACCTCTTTCTTGGCCAGGCGGTTGATTTCGCGTTTGAGCTGATTTGCAAATGTCGACATGGTGTGCTCCTTCTGCGATGCTACCAACTCTGACAACAGGAGCGAAACTGTATAAAACCACAGCATGCCGCAAGACCTGAACCAGCTGCTTCAGCCCGACCCCGACCACATCCGCCAGATTCGCCTCGGAAGCGATGAAGCGTCAGGGCTAGGCCTGCTCCGAGGCGACCTGTTGCTGGTCGACACATCGCTGCAACCCCTTTTTGGTGACATAGTTCTGGCCAACATCGCCGGCCGGTGGCGGCCACGGCGTTTACAGCGTATTTCAGGACGGATCATGCTGACTACCAAGACATTCAGCACACCAGATATCCACTTCGAGCGATGGGCTCAGCTGGATCTGCTGGGTGTCGTGGTTTTCTCGATCCACCCCCACAAAAGCAGCTCAAAGCGCCCACGCAACCGTCTACCAGGCAGACCGCCACCATTGCCGGCCAAAAAATTTCTCACCAAACGCCGCGGACTGAGCGAACGATCTGCAGTCTCTCGACACATCGCGTATCCACGAGCAAATACTGGACACCGCGATCTGCGGTGCCAGAGACTTCCACAACATCGAGCACGCCATGCATCAACCAGATACCCTGCTTGGCCAAAAATTGGTTGCGAGCGCGCTTGCCTACAGCTCGTCCACAAACCTCCAGCGAATCCCGCGCTTGATCGCCAAGAAAATTTCTTGGCCGCTCAAGGCCGGCCATCATGAACAATCGTATCGCCGCTGCCAAGGCGAGATATGACTGACTCTCCCACGGCAAGCACAAGTCGATAACACCCAACACCGACCCGCTGATGCACACGCGGTAGAGAGCCCCTTGATCGCGCGCATACGTCAATGCCACATCTTGATCCTCGCTCATGTAGAGGCCTGGACCAAATGGCGCTTCTTCATCGAAGCACTCAGCATCAAGATGCTTTAGATCACCAACTCTTGAGCCGTGGTAGAGCGCAAGGCTCATGACACCAGCAACAGCAACGTCACTCATTTTGGAAACCAATGACGAATGTCGGCAAAGTCTGCAGAGCCACCCGAAACCTCCAAGGTGTGGCGATTCCCTCGCCACGCAGCGTGCTCCAGGCCTGCTCGATAAGCCCTTCAAAATATTCTGAACTCACGCCGAGTGGCGGAACCCCGTGATTAGCCTGGAACGAATTCATTGGAACACTCCCCACAAATGATTTTCAGGCCCGGCCTGCCCCACACCCGGTTTTCACACCCGCACTGATACCGCAGTCGTGTTTGTTGCGTCGGCTGCTGGGGAACCACCACAGCTGGCTGCGGCACTGAACCCTGCACCTGAATATCATGGTCGGAGATCTCTCCCAACTGCTGAATGGGCGCCACGCCGCCACCGGCCTGCGGCGAGATCTGCATCGAGTAGATCTCTGCCACGCCGACGAGCTGCTTGTAAGTCGGGAAGCGATCCAGCCAGGTCACGCTGAACTGCCCTGCGATTAGAACCTCGCACGCTTGCAAAAACTGCCCGCCTTCGATGGCGTAATCCGCTACCCGATCCCCCACCTTGCGTCCCCCCGGCTTGCCGGTACTCGAGGGCATGAGCCCAATTGACTCCATCTTGGTGGCCCACTCATGGTTGTGATAACGCGTCCGACCAGGACTTCCAAAATGGTGCTGCCATTGGTGAACCATTTCGTGCACGAGTGTTTGAAGAACTTCTACAAGCGGGACAACCGCAAAATACGAGGGATTCATCGCGATCTCATCGACCTTCTCCCCCGCTTTACGTGCGACAAATCGATTTCTGGAAAAGTATCCGAACGTGTCTTTCTCACGCTGAAGCGTTAGTAACGCGCCAGGCAGTTTCCTATCGAACAATCGGTCATTGAAATGGTCATATGCTTGCTGCAGCTCAGCGTAAGCCTCCTCTGTCGGGCGCGACATAGTCAAAACCCGTAAGGTCGTCGTTGCCACCGCTTAAGCACCTGGTAATCATGCTTTTCAAGATCCACAACACCAGACTCAGCCAAGCTCAATAAACGAGTGCCAGCTCCATCAGTCACACGGTTGCCGTGCAACATGTAGAAGTACCAACTAAATGGACCCCCAACTCGGCGATCAAACTTTTCGAGCGCTTCTGTGAAATCGTATGAATCACCTTTGCCTGCATCGACCTTTGCCAACTTCTGCGCGAAAGTCCATTGAGGGATTAAGTTCATTGCTCGGCATCCATCGAATGCAATGTAGTCACTCAATGAGACAAACCAGAAATCACAAAAACGGCCCCCCGAACGCCCGGCACTGCTGTCACGCCAGTCATCAAATAATCTGCGCATCTTGAATGGCAGCGCATCCCATCCCGGATCTAACTCATCCGCTGTCATCATGCGTTGCGCACCCGTTTCGAAATCTGTCACGCGCATGATTTTCTTGCGTGTTTCGTTGCGCTCCAATGCATCAAGTCCCTCAGCTTCATCAACAAACAAACCCACATCTACAATCTCGCCCAATTTGTATGCAGTCGGCCGCACGCGAAACCTTTCCGATTCGGGCGCAAACACAACAGTGTCCCCTCCCCCCACCTCCGAAAGAAGTTCTTTCTCAGAAGTAGGCCTAATCCAAGAGCTGGTGCCAAACAGAGCACGATCAAGAAACTCATTCTCGACATACACGCAGACCTGCACAAAATCAGCGTGGTTCTCAGTCCCGCGGTCGAGCACAAAATAAAGCTCCTCTAACCTGCACTCACTGACGTACAAAGGTTGAGTTGACAGGCGTCGAAAGCAAGCTGGAGCATTCCCAGCGTCAATCAGTAATTGCTGCCTTACCCACTCATGGGCATCGTCGTGCAAAACAACTCCCTCCCTGGTCAACAGTTTCCGTTTTTGCCAACGGCCTCCCTGCTCCCGTGCGCGTGAAATCTTGACCGTGTCGTCAGCAAGCCCAGCACTCGAACGCAACAATGCAAGCAGTTTTGTGTGTTTCGATTGGTACGGGCAATCGCCAACGGCTTTTTCCAGCCCGTCGATGGTGATGTTGTAGAGCTTCATTGCGACAGTAGTGTCCGGTTAAACCGGGTTGATTTGTAGAGAAAGCCAATCCTGGTGTGGCCTAGCAGCCGACTTTTTGGGTGTCGATTTGAAACTTGTTTTCCCATTCCCGTGTAATTTTCAAGGCTCAAGCCCTTTGGAGATTTCCCATGAATGTCGGCAAGACCTTGTTTGCGCAGATCATGGAATTCATTCCATGGACAAGCTTTTCTCGAATCGTTCAGCGCTACGGCGGCGACGCGGGCGTGCGCCGCTTGACTTGCTCCGAGCAGTTTCGCGTTATGGCCTTTGCCCAGTTGACTTGGCGCGAGAGCCTGCGAGACATCGAGGTGACGCTGGGTGCCAACGCCAGCAAGCTTTACGCCATGGGCTTTCGCCACAGCATCCATCGCTCCACCCTGGCCGATGCCAACGAGTCGCGCGACTGGCGCATTTGGGCCGACTTGGCTGCGGTTTTGATCCGGCGCGCTCGCAAACTTTATTTGGACGAGGACTTGGGGCTCGAACTCAAGAACACGGTCTACGCGCTGGACGCCACCACCATCGATCTGTGCCTGAGCCTGTTCGACTGGGCCCCGTTTCGCAAAGCAAAGGCTGCCGTCAAGCTCCATACACTGCTGGACTTGCGCGGCTCTATTCCAGCCTTCATCCACATCAGCGATGGCAAGATGCACGAGGTCAATGTGCTGGACTTCTTGGTTCTGGAGCCCGGCGCGTTCTACGTTATGGACCGGGGCTACTTGGACTTTGCTCGCCTGTTCCAAATGCATCAGGCGAGTGCCTTCTTTGTGACCCGCGCCAAAAGCAATATGAACGCCAGGCGCGTGTACTCGGCCAAAGTGGACAGAAGCAGCGGCATCATCTGCGATCAGACCATTGCATTGAACGGGCACTATGCTGCCCAAGCCTACCCGGAGCACTTGCGCCGTATCCGCCTCAAAGATCCCGAAACCCAAAAGACGCTGGTCTTTTTGACCAACAACACAAGCTTGCCTCCCTTGACCATTGCCGCTTTGTACAAGAGCCGTTGGCAGGTCGAGTTGTTTTTCAAGTGGATCAAGCAGCACCTGCGAATCAAGAAGTTTCTGGGCAACAGCGAGAACGCAGTCAAGACGCAAATCTGGTGCGCCGTGTCCACCTACGTGCTCATTGCGATCGTTAAGAAGGAACTTCAATTGAACGCCTCGCTCTACACATTGCTACAGATTTTGTCGGTCTCGCTTTTCGAGAAAACTGAGGTTTCAAGCGCCTTGCAGCTCGAAAGAAACACTAGCGATAGCCCAGACGACGGTAACCAGTTGAATTTATTCACTTTTTAACCGGACACTACTGTCATTGCGAATAATTTAAAACAAGCCGTTGACACACATCGGGCAACCGGCCGACACGGAAAGGAGCGCGTTGCCCCTCATTTTGTGTATTGTACAATACACAAAAAATCGGGGCAAGATTATTTTTTAATTGCGTCACGATAATTAATGTTAGCATGACGCAAATTAAATGCTTTTGAAAACCGTGGCTCCAGGTGTCCTAGAGCAAAAAAACGGTAAAAATTCTCAATGGCGACAAGGACTTTCGGCATGTCTGACACATCAAAAATCCCGCAAGAAATCACGAACACGCTGCACGACCCTGCGTGCCGAACCTGGCTGCTGGACGCCCTCAGCACAGCGCTGCCACGTGACCCAGTGGACGCCCTTGCCGATGCTGAGCACCTGGTGCATTTGTTGCGGCTTCGACTTGACACAGTGATCGGCTCTTTTGGGCAGCCCCCCAAAGGATGAGCCCGATGGAGTCAAAAACCGACCCCTCAGATCGCGTTTTAAGCGATCTTTTTGACCCAACCAAGGCCACCCCCATAGTCGAGCCCAAAAAGCGACGCAAGGGCCGCCCAGGGGGCACCACGGCCAAATTGCTGGCGCCCTCGATCAAACTCACCCTGGAAGACTTTTATTTCTTGAGAGCCGTGATCAACGGCCTCAAAGCCACCGAAGCCTTCGAGCGGTATTTGGGGCACTTGCACTGCGACCTGCACGGCAACATTGAGATCCCACACGGAAACGCCCTGCTCGCCCGCGCACGCAAAATCATCAAAGACATCGTCGAGCAAGTGCGGACCCGCCCCACAGGAAACCTCGATGACCTGACCCAAAAGCTGCAAGAGCCATTGCCAGAGATCACCGCGAGTGAAAAAGAGCAATGCGATGTGGCCATGAGCTTTGAAGAGTGGGCCAGCACCATCCACCCCGACATGTACCTCGAAAATGAGCTACCAGCGCGCTACCAGGACTACCTTGCAAGTAACGACGAAGAGACTCAGGCCTCAGAACAGGTGCTTTTGCGCACACATAGCCTACAGGCTAAAGTCCGCGCCCTGAACGCGCTACAGACAGAGTTGGCCAGCCGCCCCACCGCCGAGCAAGAGACGGCCGTGTGGCTCGAATCTTCACTGTGCAAGGCTTTGCTCTCCGAGAAGGTCAGCACTTTGCGCGGCCTGATTTCTCTGATCAGCGCTGGCGGTAAAAACTGGTACCGCCCCGTCCCTGGCCTCGGAAAAGGACGAGCCAAACGCGTTGAGCAGTGGCTTGATTTCCACGCCGAGACCCTGCCCCGGATTGACCGGACCATGCCCTTGTGGACCCGGCAACGCCCGCTCAGCGGCACCAGCAAGCCACCCATCATCATCGATGAAAACGGGCTCCAGTCCCCTGCCCTGCTCTCATCGCGCCGCCTTGCCATAGTCCCGTTGGAGTTGCTCGCAGTGCCAGCAAATCTGGATGGCACACACGGTACATTCCGCAGCCCAAACTTCAACCAGTACGGGGCAAGCAACGACCTGCAAGCCATCGTCCGTTACCTTTCGTCGTACACCACTGCGGGCAAGCACCGGGCCTTCGAGTCGTATCGCCGAGAGATCGAACGGTTTTATCTGTGGTGCATCCTGCAAAAGAAAATCGCTCTGTCCAACGTCACCCTCGGCGAAGCCCAGGCCTACCAAATCTTCCTGAAAAACATTTCCCACACCTGGATTTACAGAAACCCCATCGAGCGGTACAGCCCTCTGTGGAGACCGTTCCGAGGCCAACTTACTGCCAAAAACCAGAATTACGCGCTGGGCATACTCAAGCGGTTCTTTCGCCAATTGGTTGAGAGCGGGTACCTGACCAGCTCGGCGTTTTCCAGCCTGCAGAAAACTGCCGAAGTGAGCACAGGATTCAGCATCGACACCTCGCGAGCCTTCAACAGCGACGACCTAGAGCGTATTCGTCAGGCGCTCGACACCCTGCCAGGCCTGGAGTCGCCCGATCCACTCAAAGCAGCTAAAGCACGCCGCGTGAAGTTGATGATGGAGATTGCCCTGACCACCAGTATGCGACGCAGCGAGATCTGTTCAGCCAGTTTGAAGAATCTCCGCTTCATTGAGGTGAAGGGTAAACGCGATCCAGCGCCCGTCATCGATATTGTCGGCAAAGGCAAGAAAGCCAGGATCGTTCCTTTGACGGTACATCTTCTGGAACTGATCAAACAACACCACGAAGACTTCCGCCTCTTGCGGGGAGACAACCCTGCGTTATTGGTGGACTTGGAACTGTCGCAGCCACTATTGCTCAACTTGGAGCCAGCCGTAGATCAGAAAGGGCAAGGCGGCACGCCCAGGGCAGCTATTTCGGGAGGAGGGCTTTATCAGCTTTTCAAGAGGTTCATTCGCCAGATTGAAAAGCAGCATGGTCCCACGCGACTTGGAAAAGCGACGCCTCATTGGAGCCGCCACACATTCGCGCACGCCGTTTTGAACGCCAATTTCGCGGGCAAGGGCCTACCTCTGGCGCAGCGTCTCTTAGGCCATAGCTCTCTGGCCACAACAGGTCAGTATGTTGAGCAAGATGGCACCGATCTCGTTCTGGCAGCTTCAGCAGCCAAGACGATTTGAGCCCAGTGTTAAACGTTCTAACACCAGCACTTTCATAGCCAGCTACCTGGCCATGAAAAGAAAAAGGGCAGTTTGCAACTGCCCTTTTTTTACGAGTTCACTGAGTGAACTCCTTATAAATCAACAACTTACGTGAGAGTTGCCTAACATTTAGCCCGAATCAAGGCCTCAATTTCAGGCATCAAAGACTGCGCAAGATCTGGGTTACTGAACTTGATGGAAAGAGTTCCAGAACGATTGACCAATTCTGCCAATCGCTTGTGGCCAGATTTAACAATTACTGGTTGGGGTCGCTCCTGCTTCTTGGTTCCCGCCTCTTGCGCTTGACCAAACTTAATGGCGTCTTTGGCACTCACACCCCCATCCAGTAACGCATCCAGCGCCTTGTGGGGCGCTGGCAGCTTGGCAAGTTCCGAGGCAAATTTTGCGCCGACAAGCGCAGGGCGCACAGCGATTTTTGCTCTCAAATCTTCGGGTAAGTCATCGAAGGACATGAGGTAAGAAACAGTGCTTTTTGCGAACCCAGCCTCGTCA